>Ga0172373_10004602_pt1 | contig 19321 bp, 37 predicted proteins | sample Lak10m_2_FD_114546 | JGI IMG/M metagenome (GOLD analysis project Ga0172373, IMG submission 114546) | Freshwater microbial communities from Kabuno Bay, South-Kivu, Congo - kab_092012_10m | ecosystem: Environmental > Aquatic > Freshwater > Lake | place: Democratic Republic of the Congo...
GTGCGCTATTCGCTCGTTCCTCACGTAGCGCACCAGCCGCTCTAACGTTAGAAGACAGCAGAAGTTTAGTGAGTTTCTAACGATAGGATCTCGACTTTATGAGGGTTCTAACGTTTCAAAAAACTTTCTAACGATACAAAACAATCCTTGACCCACCTTCTGAGTATGGCATAGGATTATCTCATCGGGAACGGAGTACCGATAGGAAAGGAAGTTATGGCAGTTTCACGGGCAATCAAAGACCTGTTTCTGAGCGACGAACTCGGTTGGCAGGAAGCGGAACAGATTGAGGCTATCGTTAGCACGGTGTCTCCCGAATGGCAGAACATTCTGCGGTTCTGTATCGTTATAGGTCGCAAGGGCGACAACGACGCTTTCCGCGACCTCGCCAAGCGTATCCTGAAGAACGAGCAAACGTTAGGGGGTGAGTGAGATGCCCAAGCGTTCACGCTGGTACTACGAAGTCCGCTGGCTGGTTCGTGTAACGTTCTGGACAGCCGTTGCTATCGCAGCGACCACGATCATTGTATCGTTAGCCGTGTTCTTCACAGACTTTCTGAACTACGTCTGGCACGGTACAGGTCGATAGCCTACCGTTAGACAAGTCAAAACCGACCCTAACGATAGGGCCGGTTTTCGCTTCCGCCATGCCCTAACGTTAGAAGCGCCGGTGTTCTAACGTTGGCTCGCCAACGTTAGAACACCGGCTGTGCTAACGTTAGAGAAGTTATCGTATTTAGTATATTTCTAACGATAGATAAGTAACTTTATGTCGGCTCTAACGTTTCAAAATAATTTGGGAATACTGATGAATACTGCTAACGAATGGCTAGAATCTCATCATGAACCAAATTACCTGTATCTACTGCGGATTGCCAAATGTTCACCCCGAGCGTCTCTACCGTTACTGTGCGAGTGACGGGTGCGTGAACAGGGGGAACCGCTACGAATCACCTGTTCATCAGAGCGTAACGGTCACCGACCGCACCGTAGAACTGACCGAGACTGTCGCCGTGTTGGAATCCGAACTAGCAATCGCTAGCGATAGAATCGCAACGCTTACAGAGCAGGTCTCTAACCTTCAGTCACAAATTGATAAGGGATTCGCTGACGCATACAAAGTGTACGACAACGCCATTAGCGTCGGTCGGTTTGACTGTCTCCGTTCTATGGTGCGCCAGCACCAAGATTTCGTAATGGCAGAATCTCTATCGACCCACTCTGACGAGTATGTAAGTGGTATGTATAACCAAATGCGGGCACTGTTGGAACGCGACATGGCTAGTGTTGGCATTAGAACCTATGGAACGTTAGGCGAGTGGGTCGTTCTGAATCCCGACACCGAATACAACCACGCCCGATACGAAGCCGAAGAACACGGCAACCGAATCTATGAGGGTGAGGTAGTGCGGGTCGGTTACGAAACCGAGACCGGACTTACCATAAAGCCCGCGCTAGTTCTGAGGTTCTGAACCAAACGTTAGATGGCCGGCTGCCGAGCCGGCCATCTTTCGCCAGCATCCCCTAACGTTAGAAGCGCCGGTGTTCTAACGTTGGCTCGCCAACGTTAGAACACCGGCTGTGCTAACGTTACAGTCAACCTGGTATTTAGTACGGTTCTAACGATAGATGCTCGACTTTATAAAAGCTCTAACGTTTCAAAATATTTCCTAAATAGTTGTGAAACGCTCTCTATGACTGCTACCATCATTCCTATGAACACCCGAACACACATCACATTCCACGAAATCCTGCCCCTCATCCCCATGCGGATGGAGATGCGTGGGGAACGCTACGGGCAGGCTCTGTTCAACATCCTGACCTTGTGCCGACCCAACCTTGCTGAGGTTCTTCGTGCCACCCCCATTGACCCGTTCTATGCCGATGAGGTTGGGGACATTGACCCCGAGGTGTGGGAGTTGCTGGCGAGCAGGTGGGACAAGGGGTGACGGCACTCCTTGTTTCCTTTCCGCCAGTCGGTCGAACGTTAGAACCCGTCCTTCCGGGCGGGTTTCTTTCGACTTAGCATCCTAACGTTAGAAGCGCCGGTGTTCTAACGTTGGCTTGCCAACGTTAGAACACCGGTCAGGCTAACGTTAGAAATTATACAAACTTTAGTGAGCTTCTAACGCTAGACACTCGACTTTACGAAGCTTCTAACGTTTCAAAATAACTTTCTAACAATACAAGAAACATTCGGAATAGTGAGGAACAGGGGCAAGGTTCGGCTACTCTATGGATGTCGGCAAGAATCGGAACAAAGAAAGGGAAAGAAAGATGAAAGTCACGACAGAGTTGGAAATTGACGGGAAGCGTTGGGAAGCCTTCTACAAACTTGCGCGGGTTATTATCGAATGGGAAAGAGAGGATTACGACTTTCTCGCCTTCGTCACCGCTGTTCAAAGCATCCTAGAAGTGGAGAGAAAGTTTGCCTTCGCTATCGTTAACAACCTCTCCTATGAGGCAAACCCTGCGGACGCTGTATGTTTCTCATACGAAAGACTCTACCGAAGCACCGCCAAACTCAAAGTGGTCTGACTCCCCGAACGTTAGAACCCGCCCGAAAGGGCGGGTTTCTTTCGACCCAGAACCCTAACGTTAGAACTATATTTCTAACGTTAGACGGGCTGGGGTTCTAACATTAGCAAGCTAATGTTAGAACGCCAGACGCTCTAACGTTAGAAGATAGCAAAAGTTTAGTGAAGTTCTAACGATAGATGATCGACTTTACGGAGCTTCTAACGTTTCAAAATAATCTAGAAATAGTGGTGAAATGGTTAGTGAAGTTGCTACGATGTCGCTATGACATACAAACTGAAGTTCACCTACCGAGTCATCTCCGACAGTTTCATCATCTATGTAGACCACAATGATTTCACTCAAGCGGAGAACGCTATTCAGTTAGCAAATGACGAACTTACGTTAGAGATTGTTCAGGTTCACAACCGGACGATGTTCTCGGGGGTTCAGATTCTGAACGCATCGTTCATTCCGATTTGGACTGAGTACCTTGACCCATTTCTAACGAAACAACTTATGGCAGAGTTCATTTCGGTGTTCAGTCGGCTATCGTGGAAATCAAACGAAACGGAACCGGAGAACATCTTTGAGAGAATCATCGGTGAACGGTGGACAATGCTAGCCGAGCCAAAGGATTTGGAAATGACTCTCCCCATCTGAATCGACCCACTCGGTACAAACGTTAGAAGCCGCCCTTCGGGGCGGCTATCTTTCGCCATCACTCCCTAACGTTAGAAGCGCCGGTGTTCTAACGTTAGCTCGCTAACGTTAGAACACCGGCTGTGCTAACGTTAGAAGAGCTCTAACGTTGAGTGAGTTTCTAACGATAGACACTCGACTTTATGGAGCTTCTAACGTTTCAAACTTTTTTCTAACGATACAAGAAAGTCGTGAAAGAGTGTCGGAAAGGTAAGGGTGGGTGCTAGTCTTTCTCTTGTCGGAAGGACAGCCCTCCCGATAGTGTTCCACGTGGAACACTCCAGCGAAAGGTGAAAGAATGTCGGACTTTGAGATTGTGGACGCTAGTAGCGTCTCGTTCGTGAAGAGGGGTCGGAAGTCGGTTGCCGACCCCAGACTGGTGGAAGCCCTAAAGAAGTTGCCGAAGGGTAAGGCGATGGTTATCGCAAGCCTGAAGCAAGACCCGAAGGCTCCGACCTACGCTAACGATAAGGCTCGGGTTGCTAGCCAGATTCGGACAGCGTGTAAGTCGGCACAGTTGGCGGACTTCTCCATCCGGTGGTCAGAAACCGGAGTTCCGCAGGTCGTTCGCTGAAGCGACCCACACGGGCAACGTTAGGGGTCGGGCAGCCAGCCCGACCCTTTCGTTTGGTCGAATCTCTAACGTTAGAATGCCTCTAACGTTAGGGCAGGTGTTCTAACGTTAGCAAGCTAACGTTAGAACACCTGCCGCGCTAACGTTAGCAAAGCTCTAACATTTAGTACGGTTCTAACGATAGATGCTTGACTTTACGGAGCTTCTAACGTTTCAATTTTTTTTCTAACGATACAAGAAACCCTTGGAATAGTAGGGGAACGCCTAGCGAAACTGGTAGTGTCTTACTTGTCGGGGAACAAACGAACCGACAGAGAGGTAACCATGTCCAGTCCCAAGTCCGGCGACGAGTTTGAGATTGTCTCGTCGTCTTCCATTCAGTTCGTGAAGCGTGGGCGTAAGTCCGTCGCAGACCCGAGGCTCATTGAGCAGTTGAAGACTCTCACCAAGGGAAACGCCATGGTGATTCGCAAGTACCAGCAGAATCCCAAGTCGGACACTTACGCTAACGATAAGGCTCGCATCGCCAGTCAGATTCGGACGGCGTGTAAGACTGCCGGTCTCGTCGGATTCAGCATCGTCTGGTCGCCCGAGGGAATCCCGCAGGTCAAACTCTGACCTAGCGTTAGAGAGGAAGCCGCCCCAACGTTAGGGGCGGCTTTCTTTCGACCCAGCTTTCTAACGTTAGACGCTAACGTTAGACGGACGGGCGTAACGTTAGAAACGCTCTAACGTTACGCCCGTCCTAACGTTAGAACCTTATCAATAAAATTTTGTATCCAATTCCTAACACAAATGCTATCCATCGACTTTATCTAAAATCTAATTCTAATGCTATAAAAACTTTATGAGCTCTAACGTTAGAACCCTATCCAAAGGAAATCCCTCGACTTTCGCCGAGGGATTACCTTAGGACTAGGCTTTGGGTTTGTGTTCGGGATTAGCGAACGATTTGGGGAATGCCCTCAGGTGACCAAAGGATTCGGAATTCCGTCACCTTTGCCTCACGGCAAGCGGTACGGATTTGCGAGGCAATGCGAGCCTTTTCGTTTGCGAAATTCGCAGACTTTGGATCGACCGCAAGGCTTTTCACAGCCATTGCCTTGCCCACTCCGAGGGTTTTGAGTGCCTCAACGAGTGCGGGATTGACTTTGGATTTGCGTCCCCGCTTGACGAAGGAAATATCGGTGGAATTGACCACCTCAAATTCCGGGTTGTTTGATGTTGCCATTGGCTTGCCTTTCTTTGGGATTTGATTGGAATTTGTGTGAATAGCCTTGTCCATGAATTCCATCATAGCATAGTGAAATTGTGAATAAAAATTCTGGATAATAGGGACTCATTGCAGATGCAATAAGTCAAGCTTAGTGTCGAGCTTTAGATGCCGGCCGGTCTTGTAACGTTAGAAGCTCATAGGCAAGGCTAACGTTAGAAAAATCCTAACGTTAGACGGCGGGTGCTCTAACGTTAGATTTTCTAACGTTAGAGCACCCGTTCTAACGTTAGAGCATCAAATAAAAAATTTAATACAAATCCTAATCCTTATCCTAACAATAACTTTATGGGGAACTTTCTAATTGATCTTTTCAATCAATCATGTTCAACCGCGCATAAAGCCAGGGGAATGCTCGACTCTACCCCTGTATCTATCCCTACTGAAAGGGACACCTATAACCGCCGGCTAATCCGATCATATTCCTGACCGGAATTCCTGAACAATACCGATTATTGCCGGCTACAAAGAACCAAATTTCATTGATGTAATCAACCAGAATATTTCCTCTGATACTCTGATTTGATAATCAAGATTATTTCTGCATACTTATTTTCTAACATGATCAAACCTTTATACGGAGCTCATTTTGAATCCGATCAAACACTTTTCCCTATAGAAGAACCAACACAAACTCTAACCGGCCGGCTAAGGAGATACCTTCCCAGTGTCAATATTACTAGAGAGAACTATAACACACCCTAGGTATATTTTTCGCTAAAAAACACACAAAAACCAACACAAACAAACAAAAACACCTGAGAACACCCATCAATTTAACAAAAATTGAACAATCTTGAACACAAAACACAAGCCTATAACACACGTATGGGTATGGTGAATGTGTATTTATGGTGAATGTATTGTGGTTGTGAGGATCTATTTTGATATCGGGGTGATATAGGTTCTATTTGTTGTTGTGGTTCTATAGGTTCTGTGATCTTCTATTCTTCTTCTATGTCTGTTAGTTGATATACTTCTACCCAGCTTTTATGGCATTCGTAGCATTCCACACGTTGACTGATAATATTCATATCAGCCCATCTATCCCCAACGTTCAACCAGCCTTTTTCATCATTACAAAAAGGACACAAATAAGGATGCTTAATATAATGTTGCTTAATCAACTCATCCATCTGAAACCCTCAACTTCTCAACCGAACCCCAAAAATTGGGGTCATTTTTTAAATCGTCCCACTCGGAATAATCAAACAAAATAATGTCCCTCTCATCACGCTCATAACTATGAATAATAAAATCATCATCAACAAAATGACGGTAAAAAAAGTCCTGAATAGTAGGAACATAAGTAAAAACCTTGTGAACATCAAAAAGAGAAAGTTCATCAGAGGCTTTAGTCATATCCTCAACATTGACACCCAAACCAACAAAAGCCTCATAAGAATAGGCAGGCTCCCCGTCTTCTATAGCACAAACTTCACACCAAATAAAATCAAAATCCCCCTCAGGAAACTTAACAGTAATAATATTTGGCATATAAACAGGATCAATCATTCTTCCTCTTCCGATTCAGGGAAATCTTCCCAATCAACATAAATTTCATAAGGCTTCAAATCAACCAAAGAAAAACCGTAATGATCTTTGATAAAAACCTCAGTATTTGTAATAATATAGTCTTCAGCCGTATCGTAATCTACGATTTCTTCTAGCTCTAGATAAGACCTATGATTAACAGTCATATAGTCAAATACAAACGTAACACTAGCTTGATATTCATACACCCAATTAGGTTCAGTCATCTCTAAATCCATTCTTGACAATCATGGCTATAGCCATGAAAACTGATATATAAAGAACAACAACTAACAGATTCATAATCACTCCTTTTCATGTATAATTATGCATTATTCATTATGATAATTATACAACAAGATTGGGTGTATTTCCACTGTTTTTTAGAATGGAAATACACCCAAAACTTGCTATTTATCCCAAGGAAGCCCGTGCAAAAATCCTGGAGTTCCTAAATCACCAGCACAAAGAAGTTCACAAGTAAACAACTCACCTTTTGCTGTTTCAATCTTAATAACAGGTATTGCCATCATAGGGTCATCATCATAAATTGCCAGCAAAACATCATTAATTTTTGCACCTTTGAGAGGCTTATAATATTCAGCTATCCGGCTATGATTTAACTTCGCTTCATTCATTTCTTCAGGGGTTATATTGGTTCTATATTCCATCAGAATTTCACCGGCTCAACACTCGGCAAACCAAATAGAAAACCAGGCTCATTACCTTCTTCATCAGAAGACAATTCAATCTGAATAATTTCCCCGCTCATCAACTTAACCTTGAAGCAAGGCCAACAATCTTTTCCTCCCCAATCATTATCTTCTTCGACGATTCCACATCCGACTATTACGCCTCCTACTAATTGACCGTAATAGTCTTCCCAAAACTGCTTGTAACTACGCTTCATTTCATTATCTCTTTCCTTTTGTATTTAAATATCAATTTTGTTATGATGGGGATCAAAATAGGTTATTTCATCATCACGATTTAATTCATGACCCCAAGGACAGCCGAAATCATCAGCAACCCAGCCATGAATAAATTGTATAATCTCTTCTTCTGAAGGATCCTTGATACCGACATCAAGGAGGCATGCTTTTATTTCTCTCATACTGTACGTAATTTCGCGTCTGACAGTAATAAAATCAAGATCCCGCAATTTATCTGTCATTGATATCATAAAACTCCACAGCGACGATTCTGAAGTTATCCAATGCCATGAATTCCTCAACGGTGCTAAAAATTTCTTCACCAATAATATCTGCTGATTCTTCAGGAGTACAATCCATATCGGTAGCAGTAACTTCAAGGGTATATTTAATATAATGTGTAGCCATAATTTTCTCCATTAGTAATAAATTATTGTTGATTATGCTTGTAATTTCTCAGCAAGACATCTTCTTGAACAAGCCTGAGTCTTGTCTTTTTCATAGACAATGCCCTTGCTGAGAGTCCTGTTACAACTAGGACAAGCGAAACGCCTATCGCCAATCCCAAAATAAAGGACAGCGCTACCAATAAGCGTATTAGCAACTTTTTGATAAGATGCAACCTTTGCCGGCTTTTTACCTGCCATTTAATTCTCCTCATCTTCTTCTGGAATATATTCACAATCATGACCGTAAGAGTATTCCTCAGCAGAATACCATCTGTCACATTCTTCACAATAAAATTCTAATGCCATATTAAATTCCTTGCTCTTGAGTAAGGTCTCTCCTGTAAAAACTGGATTTAATTTCGTTAATTATTCTATTTCTTGTTGCAATAATATTGCAAGTGCCATGGGGGAAATACTCTTTATTTACTATGTCAAGCCCATTGTGTTCAGAAAACAAATGCAGACTCAATATCCTAAGTGCAGCTGCCCAATCGTACTCATACATTTGATCATGAATAGACTGACAGCAAAGAAGCATTACTTTTGTTTCCAAAGTAATATCCCATTCAGGGTGGGACTGTTGGAGAGCATCAATAACGATTGTTTCTTCGGCAGTATTATCTTCTAAAGAGTCATCATAAAAATCATCTTTAATTAAAATACCAATAGCACAAGATTTACCATTGTAAACAATCTCATATTTATCAATAGGTTCTCCGGTTTCTTCGTCTAAAATTGAAATAGAATCCCCACCTCTATAAGCACAACCATTGCCATCAAACATAGACTTATCTTTTTGTGTCAAAAGATGATTTTTGATTATTTCAAAAGCTTCAATATCAGATTCAATATTTACATTTAATACTTCACTAACTAATGTCATTCCGCTCTCCTTGATTATTTTTAATTAAAATGTTTAGAATTTCTAAAGCATCTGACCTGAACGACTCAAGAACTTCTGGATTATGAATTTTATTAATACCTGAATGACCATGATAAAAAGGACCATAAGCCAAAGATTTAAGCAACGTTGCTTCAACAGTAATATATTCAACCCAACCAGTAGGTCTTAAAATATAAAGCTTACCATAACTTTGAAAATCATAAGTGTTGATTCTAATAGTCACTTTATAGTGTTGACCAAAAGCCGATTTGTATACTTGAACATAATTACCGTCTTGCTGAGAACAATAAAGATCTTCAAAAACAACACCGTCAGGCCAATTGTTTTCTTTTGAACGATCAACCGGTCCTCTATATTCATATTTGCTCATATCAGAATCCTATCCTTGAAGTACTTTATAATATAATCAGAAATATCTTTGCTGTTACCATTCTCATCTGTTGGACCAACTAAAACACAATCGCCTACAATAACGTCATAAAATCCCGTATAACCATTTTCTTCAAAAATAAAATTCATTAAATTAGTAGCTACATCATTAGTGTTAAGACCCAATAATTTGCCTTCTTCATTAACAATTAGTGAGTTACCATCAGGAGCAGTCACAGACTCAATCCATCCATCAACCCATGTGTTAAAATTAACCAGCTCCCATTTCTCGTCAATAAGATTACAATTTCCGTCTGTAGTAATTGTTATCATTTTCATGTTAGTTATCCTTTCCTATATTAAAGTTATTATCAATAATTTCATTAAAAGCATTTTGCTGGCTTTCATAGTCTTTAGTAACTTTTTCCAGAATTGAAACCACAGCATCCCTAACTTCTTCTAAATTATTTTTTTCTTCTTCAGACAGAAGATTTTCATCATACTCTTGAATATTGTATGCAAACTCAATATATTCTTCCCGTTCGTGATCAGACATTTTTCTCATATACTCATATTCATGAATTACAGTGCCAAGCCTATATAGCATCTCTAAATCATCATCAGCCAATCCAGTTTCTTGCTGGATTCTTTCCCAAGACATTTTTCTAATTTTAAGAAGATGTCTGAAATCCACTTCGTCTTCATCACCAAGAGTTTTCTTATACTCTTCATTCATTTGATTCCTGATTTCCTGTAGCCTATTAAAAAGCCATAACATCATATATGGATGAACTGAGTCAATATCATAAAAATCATTTGCTGTATACATTAACTTATACCTCCTGTGTTTAAATAGAAAAAGAATAGGCAAGAATCCTTTGCAAGACCAATTGCTTTGATATTAACTACTCAACAACCGCGCAAAGTAATTAATACAGGATTCTCTTAAACTCAACTCAGGAGAGAGTTTTAGCCTATTCTTAGCACCTCAAGTAGGACTTGAACCTACAACCTACAGATTAGAAGTCTGTTGCTCTATCCATTGAGCTATTGAGGCATTTAACTACTAGAAACTGTACTCTTGAAGAGTAAAAACTGTTCCGACTCTACTACTTACACAACTATCACAAATATAAATACGACCAAAATTCATATCATACTCGGAACCATAGTTCCCTACAAAATCTAAACTTGTGCCTCTGTCAACGTTGTCATAACTCTCAAAAAGAATGTCAAGCTTTTTAAAACACACAAAGCAAACGACATTTTCATTATTCATTTTATTTTCCATAGTATCCCAGGTAGGATTTGAACCTACAACCAATAGATTAAAAGTCTACTGCTCTACCATTGAGCTACTGGGATAAATTAGAATAGGCAAAAAACCTTTGTTCAGCAACAAACTTTGATATTTGAAAACAATTCAAATACAGGTTTTTCTTAATATCACAGAAAGGGGGTGGATACTTAGCCTATTCTAAACTTTTGTGATTAGCAGGTCAAAGACCAGGGTTTCCAACCACATTGACCCTTTTCTTCTCTTGAAGAATAAAGATTATAAGCAAACTCCAAGTTCATTCTAGGATCAAACATATCGTCTGGATAACTATAACCCATTTGGTTCAGCCATTCAGTATGAATTTGATTAACCTGAGTCAAGCCGGCATCGTGACCATTCCAAGCGTCAATTGTGCAACGACTTTCTTTCCATATAATCTGAGAAACTTTTGGCCATTCTTCTTCTGTAAATCCAACGTCAATAGCCAAGTCATGCCATTCACCACATTTCCCATATTTCTCTCTTAGTTGATCGATGGTCAAAGTCTCGCCCTCTTCAATTTGTGCATTCACAATATCAATAATTTCAACAGGCAAGGTATTTACTACAGTTGTTGATGTGGAAGTTGTTGTTGTTTCAATGACAACAGAATTTACAATAACATCCTCTCTTCCAAGCTTTAAAGTCTGTTCACTATCATGAACAGAAGCCAAAGCCGATCCAGCAATCAAAATAGAGGCGATTGCTGACACGCCAATAATATATTTTGTTTTCATATTTGCTCCTTAAGTAGTGTGTCTAAACGAAAACCGTTTCGGCATCGCTAATTTTAGTAGCAAAACGAAATTGTCTACAAACAAATCGCTTCACTAGTTAAGTTACGTCAATAGAAATCACCTCCAATAAAGTATCTATGCATTGTACCATTCTAGCCATCAAATAGTACCCCTGCGTGGAATTGAACCACGTTAAACACTTTATAAGAGTGTTGTCCTAACCAGTAGACGACAGGGGCATTTATTTGAATTATTTATTATTTATCAAAACGTATGCTTGGCTGACCAAAGAACCATAAAGATATCTGTAATCAATCAATACGCATCTCAAATTGAACTCTTTTTGATTTCTCAAATAAAACATAAAAGATTTATAAGATGCGATATCAACAGATAGACTTTTGGCTTCTACCAATTTTAAAATAATTTTGTTATATGTTTTTTCATCAATCATCGTATCTTTTGACAATGAAATCTCCAATCTCAAGAGCGTTTTCAGGATTCATTTCATCCATCGTAACTTTGATACGATGCTTAAGAATATGAAGATTTTTGCTATTAGGATTCATAATAATAGACCAGTATCTATCTTCAAGTTCAAACTCATCAACTTCGTGATAAATATCAAGATCATACAAGTAAGGACTCATTGCAACAAAAAAGATTTCGTGCTGACCCCATTTATCATTGTAAGAAAAATTATGGGTAACAAGATCATCTTCAACAATCGTATCGTGTTCAAAACCAAGAAGATTAAAGATATCTTCAACCTTTGTCATATCTTTGTCGTAATCAGCAGGAAACCAAGAAAACCATCTTTCACGGTAACTACCATCACTAATGCATCCACCTCTCTTATACTCATCATGCTTATTCAATTCTTTCATAGCCTCAACCATAGCCGTAGCATTTTCTTTTTTGTATGCAATATGACCAGATATGTGAATGTAAGTACCCATGTTGTTCTCCTTATTGATGATTTAGTATAAACCGTATTCTTCCCGTTGATCTTCTGTAATAATACCTACACAGCTTGCACTACCCATAGGTGCATCATGATGAGATAAAGAATATTCAATCCTATCCTCCAAAATTTCACCTCTCATAATCCATTCACTATTAACTCCCATACCCCTAAGTAACTCAGGGGCAGTTTGAGCTTTAACAAAACCGCTACGATTTCCATCCCAAAAACGAATATTTGAAACCATCCACCATCCAGTTTCATTCGCATCAAACAAATGTGATGTAATCTGTCCAAAATGTTCAATTATATAATTGTAACACGATCCATCACAATATTCTAAGGGAATATACTCATCAGATTCATCATCATAAACTTCACAAGTACAAGTGTTTGTATACTCAAATTCTACCTTACTATCATTCATACGTATCTCCTTATTGTTTTATAAAGAAGTGCCCGTGATGGGACTCGAACCCATACTTGAAGGATTTTAAGTCCTCTGCCTCTGCCATTGGGCTACACAGGCCCATACCTATTTCTTATCTACGACCTTAGCCAAAAGATAAGCGAATACATCCATTTTCTGCTGATCATCAAGATTATTGCCATAATACAACACAGCGGAATGAATAACTTCAGATATAAATTCCTCATCCCTCTTGTGCTTTTTCAAAAGACTAATCAAATGATCAACCCATTGAACTGTAAACAATAATCCTGTTTCATCAATAGCATCAGAATCACTTCTAATACGCTTAAACTTTCTTAGAATTGAATTAATTTTAGGCATTGTATACATTAACCTCTTCTGATTCATACTTCTTTTTAATTACATCATTAACGGCTTTGCCAATTGAATAATGAGAAAGACAGAAAGCGACATCTCTCAAAACAACATCAAAATATCTGTAAGTTCTATTATTATTATATGTAATCCAAAGATCTCCTACAATTTCTATATGAGAATTATAGACATTTTTATCACAATCATCATGAGTTACATAACTAATTTCAACAATGTTACTACTAATAACATTTTCAAACTTCATTTTGGCTTTCATCATCAACCTCTATTTTAATCATATCGTCTTCTATTTCAATTTCTTCCATCACATTGTCATAATTAAAACTATCTTCTGGTGTTATACCAGCTTTAATAAGATCATTATGATAACCAATATTTTTTTCAATATGTCTATATGTTGCAGAATATGGATTGTAAAAGTATTCCTTGAAAGGACCAGCAATATTTTCGCCGGTAGTATATTCAAAGATACGAGCATACCAATTATCAGGTTTAAACCCATGCTGATGCTGACAAATCCTATTCGCTTTGCTCAAAGCTTCCTGCACAGAGCCTGTATCATCAACACGAATTGGTATTCTAAATTCAACTACATAATATCCATCAAACTTAGGCATGTCATCCAATCATTGCCAATAGAGCGACTATTCCATAAGCGCCTGCTACAATAAGAAATATAGGAAAGAATGCTATAGCACAAATGATAACAACAAGCATACACCAGAAATAAATAAACTTTTCCATAAACATCCAATCAATTAATAGTAGTAACTTCAATTATATTTGCAAGACCATCAATGTATAGTCCTGAACCATCGCTATTGACAGAAAGGATTCCAGATAGTTCGCAATTAATAGCCGATTCATAATACAGCGCAGTACTGTTGATAAGCATAATTGATGAACCAACGGAAAGAATGAGTTTATCAGCCATATTCGATTTCGTGATGATCCAGTTAAGATTATTGCCCAAAAGTGACAATTTGTTCAACGGGAACACTACCACACCATCAACTACCGAGCAGAGCGTTTGCTTGAAATTATCCATCATGAGTTTACCAATTCGCTTGTCAGCCAAATCTCTAAACTCTCTACCAGCATTATTACCATCAATAAAGCCAGTACTGGCGTGATCGTATTCGTGAACGATTGTAGCAATAATATTTTCAACCGAATCATTGACATGATTCAAATTCACAAGAATAATACGCTCAGACTTTTGCTTAGCCATATTAATAGTCAGCCCAAGATTGTTATCAATATCAGAAGTAAAAACACCAATCCTGTTTGATTCGCAAAACTCAAGCAAACCTGGCTCAAAAGCTGAAGCTACCTTTAGAGCTTTTGAAACATTCTCATATGAATCAATTTCATAATCAATATCAAATTTGTATTCATCGGATAGTACGCTATCATATGTTTTGACACCAGAAACAGAAAGAAGTGAATACAAGTTGGCATCATTAATGACAACAGGATTATATCCACGAATCTTAACTGCTGTATTCGCTCCTTGCAAAAAACCAACATTATCGCAAATCACAGAATTTTCTGGGTAGACATCAAAAAATGCTGACTTCCACTCTTTGGAAACATTGTATGAAGTCAAATAAGATGCCATGATTCTGCTAAACTCATAACAAGATGCAAGCATATCTTCTGAATCCATGAGAATACAAGACTTGATCACATCTATATCAGCAAGCTTAGCAATGGCAAAAGTTAGTTCATACTCCAAATCCCATTGACTTGCAATAGTCCTCTCTTCATTAAGCCTGATCTTGTCAATATCGTAATCATACAATCCAGTCGAATCTTCTAGAGTAAAAACTAAAACTCCATGACTATACACTCGGAAAGAAGAATCAACTTTGTTATACAAATCAGCATTGTTAGAGGTAGCAATACTTTTGCGATTAGTCAAAAAATACTTATCAAAGTTGTTGTGAATTTCCATTAAAGATGGGGCAGCAGTGATGTAAACACTAAAGATACCAGGCTTAGAAATAATAGAATCAGAATCTACAATTTCAATACCCCAATTTCCACCATCCACAGTTTCATCCATTGCATTAGCAACTGCTTCGCGGTAAATTTGGAAATCGCTATCCCAAGAAAGAACACCTGCATCCAATGTAAAAGAAGAACTCTTTTTGGAATCACCATAGTTGTAAACTATACAAGGAATACCATCCTCGTTTTCTACAGCATATTCCATAGTGTAAAGACCATTTGCATCTTCACCAGCAAAAAACCACTTCCAGCCATTACGTAATGCGGCAATAGGAGCAAATTTAATACCGGAACCGAACTGACCAATAGTAGACGGATCGTTTCTTTTAGTTGAAAGACCGAGCTTCTCTAGTGCAATTCTTGAAACGAATCCGCTTTCATTCCAAATATGAATATACTTCTCAGACATTTTTTTCACTAAACCTTTCTTTGTATTCTATTGCATGGTATTTGATATAAACTTTAGCATCTGATTTGCTCATACAAGATTCAAACTTTTGGTCTCTCTTGTATTTAGTATCAAGCCAAAAAGTGGTTGATTCAAAAGTAACATTTGTTGACAATCCAATGTACTTGTTGATAATTTCAGTTGTAATATACTGATATTCAATAGTATTAGTTGATTCATCTACATATGAATACAAATATAGATTATCTACTTTTTCCAAAAACTTCATTCTACCATAAAACTCAGAAGCGTTGGCATTGGTAATAGTACCAATACCAACGCTCATTGTCACAAAAACAATAGATTTGGCTTCTGGATTCAGGTCTTCATATTCACTTCCAAACTGGGAATATTTAACATAAAGACTATCAAAGTTAGATTGATAGTGCTTGACATTCCCAAAACTATAATTTAAAGACACGATTCTCCAATCAGTTGTTATTAGTCTGCATGATTTTTTGATTCATCAAGCATCTTAGTCTTAGCCTCACTAGGTAGAAAACTAAACAATGAATCATATGTATAATTAATATTTACACCTGGATATTGATTTTGCGTCGCATTGATTCTAATAGCCAGCATCTGAAGAATATCTTTCATATCTCCATATGTGAAAATAGGATTTAATTTAATTTCACCGCTGAGACTGTCGATCTCATTGATAGAAGTATTCATTTTTTCAGCATTCTTCTCAATAATTGCTAAAACTACAGGAGTCAAAGCATCTTGAAAATCTTCACTATTTTGAACAGTATAAATCATACCACGCTCAACAGCGTTATTTGCTTCTCTGATTGTTGAACACTGGTCGTTCCTTTCAGGCTTATACCGGTGTAGAAGATTCTCAACGGCATCAGTAATATCAAGTTCAACATTTTGAGCAATACTATCGTAGTTAAGTCTATCTTCAACTTCTGATGCCAATTCATCATAATCAATATTCTCAATTACTTGTTCTGCCAAACTGCTTAGACTCTCTGAATCAAGCTCAATTTCAACACTACCGTTAATTGTACTCATTTTTTCTCCTTTGGGATTAATTGTTTAATAGCATTTCGACAAGACGTTCAGCATATTCATACATTGGTGATTTAGGATCCAATACTTTTGAAGCGTGATCAAACCAATCGTTGAAGTGATATTCAACCCTGTAGATTTCATTGTCTTCATCGTAAAGATGAATCTCTAACCAATCACCAGGACCACCTGTAGAAATTTGAACATTAATAACTTTTCTTGTATTGATATCTAATGGATACTCATGAAAAGCTTCATAAGGATCTTCATATCCATCAAAAGGAATATCATCATCAATTGCGGCTAGCATCTCCAACATATAGTCATTACGACTTTGAAGATGTTTATCAATTCTTGATTCACAAGAATTGTCTCTGATTTGATCGTCAATACTCATTCCACTCCTTGTAGGTAATTTCTTGCATCAAGAGAAAGAACAACAATAGAATTCAACTTGTTAGCACGAAGTCTATAATTGTAACTATCAATAATCATAAGGCACAAAGCAATAGTATTGGCAAAAGGTGACGATCCTCTGCTAGAAGATTTAGCTTTTGCAATCACATTGGGAGGGTCACCAAGAGAAGCAATACACGACGCAAGACGAGTCAAATTAACCAACTTATAGTTGGCAATAATCGTCGCAACAGCAGTCAAATATTCAGCCTGAAATGCTGTCGAGTTTGTGCCGTTTGCTTCTTTCAAAACTTTGATCACATTGTTCAAGTTGTTAATTCCTACTTTGGAATTTATTTTATACAAAGTATCAATAGCTCTGATTACTCCATCACCAGGTCTATTTTCAACAGAAAGGTTATGAGAACTAAGCATGGCATGAATAGCAACTGAATCGGGATTGCCTGAACTAATGCCGGCCTTATGCAAGTCGGCTTTCTTAGGCTTAGTCCTGTTCTCATTTATAGTGATATACAAGTCTGCTTCATCCTGAATAGACAGGTCAAGAAAAACAATTGCATTCAAATCACTGTTACCTTTACCCATAGCCTTGAGAGCCTCAACACGGTGAGAGCCATCAATAATATACAGATCACCATTCTCACGGTAAGACAAAGTAATGACACCAACGGCGTTCTCATTGTAGTTTTTCACAATAAGATTGACCTTGTTTTGACTTACTTCGCGTTGATATGACATATCAATCTTCAAATCGGAAGCTTTAACAAGAGAAGTCAACTTGCTCTTTTGCTTAAACCTGATATCTAGATTGCTTTCAATCTCCTGAATTGAGACAGACTCGGTTTGATCTTTTACAATCAAATCAAAATCATCCATTTGCATGTTCTAACTCCTTAATTTCTGATGTGATATACATTAAATTACCTGCAAAATTATCTTTGCATTCTCTGTCCATTAACATCTGTGCAACTTCTTGTGCTTCATTTTCTGAATCCAAGGGAATTACAGCAGTTTTAGTTAATGTAATTACATATTTCTTTTCCATAAAACAACTTCTTTCGCTTCATCAATCGTTATTGGACTAATAATCATTTTCTTTCTCTCTTTGGATGTAAAACCACCCCAGATTCCAAATTCTTCATTATTGTTAACTGCACTAACTAAACATTCAATTTGCACATCACACTTATTGCAAACAGCTACAGCCTTGCTTATTGCAATTTTAATTTTAGAATTAGAAATTGGACCCTCATCAACAAAAAACATAGCTGTATCTTTGTCTTTGCATGCAGCTTTAGGTCTAATATTGCTTGAATCAATCTTCATCAAATAACTCACCACTTTCAAATATTTTTAGAATATTGTCAACATCTTCTTGAATATCATAAAAAGGAATAATTTTAGCATTCATATTCAAATCTGGAATTATATCTTTTCGTTGAATATCAATATATTTCTCAATAAAATCTGTATCATCATTACTAGTAACCAGTGTCATAACAAAATATGATAAAGCAGTTACTGTATCCAAAGCTCTAGTTTTATCAAATTGATATGGCTCATCATGGCTGTAACACTCATTTACAGATTTCATAACAAAAGTAATATTAGATAAATACGAATCATTTTTAATATCAGCAATATTATCTACAAGACGACTAAATATTTCAGCATACTGAGTGCCATCAATCAAACCATCAGGTACTCTAGATTCATCATTAATCAACTTTTCTGGATCATTATCATCAAACATTTTCACCCTCATCGCTATGCTCTGTTGAATCAGAAACGGCAGTATCCCAATAATCTACAATGTTGTCTACCATCCATTCAAATTTATCATACATATCCCTAGTTTCTGAACTAAGAACTACGCCATTCATACACCGATAATGACCCTCAAAAGCCATACCTGGTTCTTCAAATTCCATATGGAATAAAAGATTCTCATACATAGCAGAAATTTTTCTGATACCCTCTTCAGGCGGTGCCCAAGCAGTATTGAAATGCATTACAAAACTTGTAATATCAATACCATCTTGATGAATATCTTCAGCTTCTCCAGTAAGAAAAGCGTCATCAATATCCCATTTAGTACCCCAGTTGTAAACTCTCCACCAATACCAATCAGATGCTCCATATTCTGAAAGATAACGAGTCCTTTGTTCTTCCGTTTCAGCCAGCGAATTCAGTAACTCAATTGGGGTAGGGAGATGATTCTCAAGCATTTTGAAATCTTCGCCAGTTCGCTTTAGAAAGTTTTCAACCACATCTTTCCTACCAGCAACAATCATTTTATTTTCACACCAGTTAGGCATATTTCCTCCTTAGTTGTACCAAATGGTA
>Ga0172373_10004604_pt1 | contig 19314 bp, 22 predicted proteins | sample Lak10m_2_FD_114546 | JGI IMG/M metagenome (GOLD analysis project Ga0172373, IMG submission 114546) | Freshwater microbial communities from Kabuno Bay, South-Kivu, Congo - kab_092012_10m | ecosystem: Environmental > Aquatic > Freshwater > Lake | place: Democratic Republic of the Congo...
AATCTAAAACTTCATCTAATTTACCGCTCGTTTCCCCAGAGCGGATGATATTCACAAAAAATTCCGAAAATACTTTGGGCCGCTTGCTAAAGGCGTCGGATAAGAAAGAACCACTGTCGACCTCAAAAGCAATTTCCGAAATCATGTTCTTTAAAGTAATGTTATTGGTCTGATCGATCAGAATTAAAAGCGATTCCACCGCCGGCACATTGGCGGAAATCATCACCGAAAATTGCCGCGAAAAAATAACCAAGTCCTTGCCTTTAATCGGGGCGATGAACATTAAAAATTTCGTCTCTAAGGAATTAGTCACCTCAATTAAAGAAATCGGGTTTAAATCTTTTTTCCGCAACTTAATCGAGACGTCATTTTCCGATAAGCCAACGAGGCGGCCGGATTTAATTTTTCCTTCGGAAGTTTCCGCTTGATATTTAAAAATTGGCATATGATTTTAACTTTCGATCACTCTTAAAATTTCTTCCATGGTTGTTTTCCCCTGCAAAACCTTAATGATGCCATCTTGCTTGATGGAAATAAAATCTTCATATTTTTTAACCGTCTCAATATTCAAACCTTTGTCGCCCGAAGTAACAATTTCGCGCAGCTCATCATTTATTTCGATTACTTCGGCGATGGCCACGCGGCTCGAGTAACCCGTATTTTCACAATGGGCGCAGCCGACCGTCTTAAATATTTTATACTTATTTAAAATTTCTTCCGGGACACTAAAGTCCGGCAACTCTTCTTTAACGACCGCCGGCGGCATAACTTTTAATTCGTCGACAATTTCCTGGATGGCGTCCGGAGACAATTTAGTCTCTTGTTTGCAGTACTCGCAGAGCCGGCGCACCAAACGCTGAGCGATAACGGTTTTTAAAGTCGAGGATAATAAAAATCTTTCAATCTTCATGTCCAAGAGACGAAAAACCGCGCCTAAAGCGTCGTTCGTATGCAAAGTCGATAAGACTAAGTGACCAGTCAAAGAAGCGTGAATCGACAATTCCGCGGTTTCTTCATCGCGGATTTCTCCGACCATGATAATATTCGGATCTTGGCGCAAAAGCGAGCGCAAGCCCGAAGCAAAGGAAAAACCTATTTTCGGCCGAATTTGCGATTGATTAACGCCTTTAATTTCATACTCGATCGGGTCTTCTAAAGTTGAGATATTAACGTCTTCCTGATTTAAAATTCCTAATACCGAATACAAGGTCGTGGTTTTACCAGAACCGGTTGGCCCCGTGACCAGAAAAATACCGCTAGTTTTTTTAATACCCGCTTGGATGCGGCGCAAGGCTAATTTACTAAAACCTAATTCTTCCAAAGTCGGCGCCCCTTTAGCCGTGTCTAAAATACGCATGACCACTTTTTCCTGACTGATAAGCGGCAGAGTTGAAATACGAAAATCAACTTCGCGATTATTGACGACTAGGCGGATACGGCCGTCCTGGGGAATGCGGGTTTCATCTAATTTTAATTTCGCCAAAACTTTAATACGGGCGATAATCGCGTTATGAATGCTTTTCGGCAAAGTCAAAGAAGTATGCAAAATACCGTCAATGCGATAGCGCACCCGGCTTTCTTTGGCAAAGGGTTCAATATGAATATCAGAAGCACGGGCTTCGACCGCGTGGCGGATGACGACGGAGACGATACGTGAAACCGGCGCGCTATTAATATCTTCGTCAGTTACGCCTTCGGACTCTGATTTAACGGTCACCAGTTCCTCGCCCTCTTCTTTGGCCTTGACTTCTAAAGCGCTGGAAATTTCTTCTTCGATTTTTTGATACTGCTTGAAAATTTTCTGATAACTGGCGTTGGAAATCAAATAATATTGCACTTGCAGTTTTTCATCGGCCGCCAGAAAATTAACCGCTTCCATCGCTTTCAAATTCGGTTCCACTAAACCGATTTTCAAAAGCTTATTTTCCCGGCCGAAAGCCAGAATCTTATAATTCTTGGCGATTTCTTCCGGCAAGAAATTCAAAATGTTTTCCGGTACTTCTTCGCTGGTGAGATTGTAATAAGCTAACCCGTAAACTTCCGCTTTGAGTTCCGTCAGTTTTTCTTCATCAATGATTTTTTCTTTAATCAAAAAAGAGCCGAGGTCGCCCGCTTCTTTTTTTAAATTAGTTTTTAGCTTATCTGCCTGAGTCGCGTCGATGATTTGTTTCTTCTGCAGGAGTTCAAGCAGCTGATCGGTTTTATCCATGAAATTAATTATTTTTGATAAAAAATAGATTATTATTGCCGAGCGAACAGTCGAGCGGCGTGGTCGTCGCGGTCGATGTAGCCGTGGAACTGGCGGTCTCAAGCGTTGCCACGCTCGCGCTGCCGCTGGTTTTGGTGTCCGGACGGTAACAAATATTATTGAAATCAAATTTCAAAACATTATTTTTTAAGATTTTGAATTTCGCCGACTTTAAAATATCGGTGTCTAAAGCTTCTTTGGCACCCGGCGTCACGAGCACTTTCTCGTTGACCAATTGATCAATATTGCTTTGCTGCCTTAAATACTCAAGCAATTGCGTCCGGCCTAAAAAAAGCGCGATCCCCAAAGCGATTAAAATAATGATTAACAGATATAAAATTTTTCGATAAGTGTTCAAACCCATAAATTAACCTTTAAACTCCGACTGCTAAGCTCCGGCTAGGGGTTGTTTTTTTTATAATAGTAGGTGGCTAGAGTCAAGTCGGCAGCGCCGCTCGAAGGCGAGAAATTTAATTTAAGCAAATCGAACAAGCGCAGATTGTTTTCAAAAATTTTAAGCAGATTTTTAAAGCCGGCGTAATCAATGGTCGTAATCGCCACGCTGACGTTAATCTGACCGAGCCGCGGCGATAACTGCCGAGCGACGGTCGCCTCTTCCTCGGCGGCCGCTTGGCCGCTGTCCGTTCCCTCTTCCGGACGGCTGATCTTGATCGAACTAGGCACAAAACCGTTGGCTGTAATAATTTCTTCCAGTTCGCCGAACAATCTTTCCTTAACGTAATTTTCCGACAAAACGCCGTTAAATTTTTTCAGATCATTCTTATCAATTTTTTTATATAATTCCGAAACCGTCTTCAAACTGCTTAATTTTCTCTGCTGAGCCTCATACAGCTTTTGCTGGGTTTCAATATTATCTTTAATGGCCGACAAGGTTTGATTGAATTTCGGACGGAGAAATAAAAAATAAGACAAGATAAAAACAAAAATAACGATGATCACAATAAAAACGCTAAAATAATTGTTTAAGAATAGGTTTAGAGAATTTTGATTTTTCGGATTGCGCTTAATCATAAACTATTTTTTAAAAATGGCCGGATCAATTTCTAATTTCAAAGTAAAATCAACTTCCGGATTTTTACTGACCTCGCCGGCATTACCGCCCGTGCCCGTATTGGCGCTCGTCACCGTCGCCGCTTTCGTGCTAGAACTGTTTAAAAAAGCTTTAACCTGCCAGGAAATATCCGCGTAAGACTTGGCTTTGGCGCTTAAATTATATTTGCCGGTCAGATCGCCTTCAAAGCCGCCGTACTTAACCGAACTGAGCGTATTCTTTTCCAGCCAGGAAAAAAAATTGCTCCAATAAACATGATCCGCTAATAATTTCGTGGCCTCGCTTGTTTTTTCTTTATAGGTCAGAGCTTCGTCAGCCGCGCTTTTAAGCTTAGTCATCTCCTGGTTGACCGCGGCAATCTTTTCGCTTAAAGTCTGCAAACGCAAATTCTCTTGTTTCTCCCACCAGTCCAAACCCAAATAAATTTCAATCAAAAATAGGCCGGCGATGAATAACACCACGGCCAAAACCGATAAATTCTTATTCCAATCAAAAGAAATCCTGATTTCATCTTTAATCAAGTTGACCTCCAAAATCTTAGGATTCCGGAGAGCCTGTTTTTTGATTTCACCGGATTTAAGTTTTCGATTAAGAAAAAGCATGGGAACAAACAAAATGTTTGATGGTTATTGAAAATTTTTAATGATTATTCGATTTCGCGCCGTTAATTATTCAATTTCGCGCATCGCCAAGCCGATCGCGACGGCTAAGCGCGGGCCGACTTCACTTAAGACCGGTTTTAATTCAGCCGGATAATTGACGCGATTCCAAGGATCGCCGATAATGGTTTGGATATTCAAACGTTTCGCTAAATACTCGCTTAAGTTTAAAAATAGCGCGCCGCCGCCGGATAAAATTATTTTCTCAACTTCGCCGCTGCCCTGCGATCGGAAAAAATCTAACATATACTGGACTTCAGTGACGATCGGCTCAATCGTCTTAACGATCAACTGCGGCATTTCTTCTTTGGACTCGGCGTTTAAAGTAACGCTCAAATCAAATTTAAATTGTTCGGCCTGGGCATAAGTCAAGCCCAGTTTCTCGGCCAAAGTCTTCGTGATAGTCGAAGCGCAAACCGCTAAGCTGCGATTCAAAACCGGAATACTTTCCCTGACAATTGAAATATCCGTGGAATTGGCGCCGATTTCCACGATCATCACGGTAGTCTTATCATCGCCAACCAGAGAACGCACTAAAGAAAAAGTTTCTGTTTCTAAACTGGCCAGGCGCAACTTCGAAGCCTTAAAAACATCGATATATTTGCGCACTAATTTTTTCGGACTGCCCGTTAAAAAAACTCTGAGATTTCCCCGTGTCGGAATTTTGCCGTTAGCCTCGGGCACCACTTTCCAATCTAAAATCATTTCTTCCAAAGGAAGCGGAATAACTTTTTTCGCTTCTTCGTTGACCGCGCTAATCAAACCTTTCTTATCAACATTAGACAAATTAATAATTGAAGAAAAAACCGCGAAGGTCGGCAAAGAGGCGGTCACTTTCTGGCTGGTAATCTTCGCGCCGTCTTTGACTTTAACGATCGCTTTCGCTAAATAATTAACATCCTCAATTTTAGTAAAATTAACTTCGCTGACGTTCTCGCTAAAAGCGTAATTGGACAAATAAATTTTACGATTCTTTCGGCGCAGCTCAACCATTTTTAAAGACGAATCGCCGATGTCAATTCCTAAAAAAAGATTGTCCTTACCCCAAGAAGTTAGGCCCATAGAAAATATAAAAAATTACTACCCTTAAAATTGAATTATCTTTTGGCTTAGTATATAATAATTATATAATATTTGGAAACAATAAACAAGCATTTTATGAACATTTTCTCGCGATACAAAAAACTCTTCTTAATCCTCGGTTTTTTAGCTCTCATAATCGTCATTGGTTACTTTTTGTGGACAATTTTTTTTAAAGCGAGCGTGCTCGGTCCGACGGCCACGACCACGCCGGGAAACTTAAGCGGTTTACCGAACGCTGGCCTAGGCACTGGGCCGGACGGTGAGTTTACCGGTCCCGGCGGCTTGCCGGGCGAAGACTTAAAAATCCCCTTAATTCCTGGCACAAATATCCCTAATCCGAATGAATTAAGCCCGATTGCGGTTGGCGGCCTGACTAAGACCAATACTTTAACCACGGAAATCGCCTCAAATCCGATCTTATCGTCTGACGGGCGCGTCCAATACTATAACCGCAATGACGGTAAATTTTATCGGGTGTCGGCCGATGGAAAATTAACCGCGCTCAGCGATAAAGTCTTTTATAATGTCGACAACGTTGTTTGGGCGCCGAGCAAAGACCGAGCTATCTTGGAATATCCCGATGGCAGTAAAATCATGTACGATTTCAATACTAAAAAACAAGTCACCATTCCCTCTCATTGGAAAGATTTTTCTTTTTCCCCGTCGAGCGATAAAATCGTTGCCAAAAGCATTGGCCTTGATCCGGAAAATCGCTGGCTGACAGTTTCGAACGCCGACGGTTCGCAAACCAAAGCTTTAGAATCGATCGGCACTAAAGACGCGACCGTTTATCCTTCCTGGTCGCCGAACAATCAAATCGTCGCCATGTATACTAAAGGCGTTGATTTTGATCGTCAAGAAATTTATTTTGTCGGTTTAAACGGTGAAAATTTCAAATCAACAATGATCGAAGGCCGCGGTTTACAATCACAATGGTCAACTAGTGGCGATCGTTTGCTATATAGTGTTTACCATACCCGCGACGATTTAAAGCCCCGCCTCTGGATCGTTGATGCTTACGGCGATACGATTAGCAACAACCGCCGCAGTTTCGACCTCCAAACCTGGGCGAGCAAATGCACTTTTTCTTCTAACACCGAAATTTATTGCGCGGTGCCGGAAACGCTGGAAAGAGGCGCCGGACTTTTCCCGGAGTTAGCCGATCAAACTAAAGATGATCTTTATAAAATCGATTTAAAAACCGGCACTAAAAAATTAATCGCCGTACCGGACGGCGCCTATAATATTTCCCAGGTAATGGTACCGGAGAATGAAAATTACCTCTACTTTACCGATAAAAAAACCGGCTTGATTTATCAGATTCAATTACGATAAAACCCTATCTAAACAAACTGTTTAAATAAGACGATTACAAAAAGACGATTAAAAAAATGTCTTGGAAAAAATTTTTCCTTGATCTTTTATTCCCGATAAACTGCGTCGCTTGCCGCGCACCAGCTGACTGGCTCTGCCCAAAATGTTTCTCCAAATTAAAATTTAACGAAAAAAAATACTCGCTCTTAACGCCGTATATAACGAAAACATTGATCGCCGGCGATTACGAGGACAAATTATTGAGTCAATTGATCAAGCAATTAAAATTCCATAATTTAGCGCCACTCGGACCAATCTTGGGCCGATTTTTATGCGCCTTTTGGAATTTTAAAAAACCGGCTTTTCTAAAGCTTTGGCCAGTTGAAAAAATCCTCGTCCTACCGATTCCCCTGTCTAAAAAACGACAGCGGGCGCGCGGTTTTAACCAAGCGGAAATTATCGCTCAAGTTTTTAGCGAAACTTTCCACTATGAATTAAATCGCGATTTAAAAAGAATAAAACATCGGCCGGCGCAATCAAGTTTAGACGAACAGCAACGGGCGAAAAACATTAAGGACGTTTTTGTCTGGCCGGAGAAAGATTCCCGGGGCCGACCCTTAGCTAATTTTCTCGTTAACCGTCCGCTTATCCTCGTGGATGATATTATTACCACTGGCGCGACTTTAAATGAAGCCGCCCGAGTTTTAAAAGCGGCCGGCGCGAAAGAAATTTATGCCTTAGTCTTGGCCAAAGGCTAAAAATTTAAAATAAACTCGCCTATTTACAAGTCAAAAATATTCTTCTATAATTGAGTAATCAGGCTGATTGTCGGAATTACCAACTCCGATTACTTATAAGAAATCTCTTAAGATTTCCTAAAGCCTTTTACAAGAGCGCTTCCCGAAAATCGGGGAGAAGCCGGGTGGAACCGCGAGATTTAAAATCCCGTCCCGGTAAAAACAAATTTTTGTTTTTACGAGGAGGGGATTTTTTATTAAATTAATTATTAAATTTATATGAACGAAACAAACTTAGAAACCAAACGCCATTCTCTGGCTCATCTTTTAGCCGCGGCGGTGACTGAGCTTTGGCCCAAAGCGAAACTGGCCATCGGCCCGGCGATTGAGACTGGCTTTTATTATGATATTGACTTCAACGAGATAAAAATCAGTGAAACTGATTTGAAAGAAATCGAAAAAAAGATGGCACACTTAATCAAACAAAATTTAAAATTTACCCGCACTGAAAAAAAGATTGACGAAGCCTTAAAAGAAGCCAAAAAAGAAGATAATCCTTATAAAGCCGAGCTAATCAGCGATCTGAAAAACCAGGGTGAAACAGTCGTCAGTTATTATACTGTCGGTAAATTTACTGATCTCTGCCGCGGGCCGCATCTAGAAGCAACTAATCAAATTAAACCCGGCAGCTTTAAACTAGATAAGCTGGCCGGCGCTTATTGGCGCGGCGACGAAAAAAATAAAATGCTCACTAGAATTTACGGGCTGGCTTTTGCTACCAAAGAGGAATTAGAAAATCATCTAAAATTATTGGCCGAAGCAGAAAAAAGAGATCACCGGAAATTAGGAAAAGAATTAGACTTATTCCATATGGATGAATTAGTCGGTTTAGGCTTACCGCTCTGGCACCCGCGCGGCGCAAAGCTCTGGCGCCTAATCGAAAATTTTTGGTACGACGCTCACGAAAAAGCCGGTTATGATTTAGTCCGCAGCCCTCATATTGGCAATAAATCATTATGGGAAACTTCCGGCCATTGGGGATTTTATAATGATAGCATGTACCCGCCGCTAGAAGCCGGCCAAAGCCTGTTAGCCAACCAAAATAAAGAAACCGTGAAAGAATCAGAAAGCTATCTTTTAAAACCGATGAATTGCCCTTTCCATGTCCGAATTTATAAAAATAATCTTCATTCTTATCGGGAACTTCCGCTACGCTGGGCCGAATGCGGGACGGTCTACCGTTTTGAAAAAAAGGGCGAACTATCCGGTTTGACTCGCGTCCGCGGTTTTACTCAAGATGATGCCCATATCATCTGCCGGGCGGATCAAGTCGAAGAAGAACTCGGCCGCGTGGTGGATTTTATTTTATTCATTTACCAATCTTTTGGGTTTAAATTAGAAGATATTAAAGTTTATTTATCAGTGCGCGATCCGCAAAGCACGAAATACGCCGGGAGCGATGCCGGTTGGAATTTCACCGAAGAAATCTTAGAGAAAGTCGCCAAAAATAAAGGCTTAAACTATCAAAAAGATATCGGCGGCGCGGTCTTTTACGGTCCGAAATTAGATTTTAAAGTTAAAGACGCTTTAGGTCGCCAGTGGCAATGTTCAACTCTGCAGTTCGACTTTAATCTCACGGAAAGATTCGATATGAGCTTTACTAATAGCCAAGGAGAAAAAGAACGACCTTACATGTTGCACCGAGCCCTGTTTGGCTCGTTTGAAAGATTTATCGGTTTACTGATTGAACATTACGCCGGCGCTTTCCCAGTCTGGCTCTCGCCAGTGCAAGTTAAGATTATTTCCGTCGCCGAGACCCATCTAGCCGCTTGCCAAAAATTAGCGGCCGAACTGCGCCAGGCTGATATCCGCGTGGAAATTGACGAAGCCAATGAAACCGTCGGCAATAAAATCCGTAAAGCCAGCCAAGAAAAAGTCCCTTACATGTTAGTGATTGGCGATAAAGAAATGAACGCGCCGGTTTTAAACGTCCGCGACCGCGGACAACAAGAAACTCGAGAAATAAAAAAATCCGATTTTATTAAAGAAATCAGCGACCAGATTAAAAACCATTCTTAATTGGCGAAGTAAGCGCTTTATGCTATTATAAATCTACTAGTTTTCTTAATTACTCTTCGACTGATTAATATGAAAAAATATAAACCTTTGATTATTATCTTTATCGTCTTAGTAGCGCTGGGACTAATATGGGCTCTCGGCCAATCAACTAAAAAATCAAATAGCGAAAATACGCCCATTCTCTTTTATGGCGAGACCTGTTCACATTGTAAAATAGTCGACCAATATCTGGCTGACAATAATGTTCGCGCCAGAATAAAATTTCAAGAACTAGAAGTTTTTAATAATAAAACCAACGCGGCTTTACTGGCTAAAAAAGCAAAGTCTTGCGGTTTAGACACAACCCAAGGCTTAGGCGTTCCCTTCCTATTCGACGGTCAAAATTGCTTAAGCGGCAGCGAAGAAATTATTAATTTTTTTAAAACTAAATAATTTCTTGAAGCTAAATAATTTATTTACACGTTTATGCGGCCATTAAAATACAAGATTATCATCACGACTCTAATCGGTAATTTTGCTTTGGCTTTCAAAGCTTCGGCAATCTGCCCGGTGTGCGTGGTGGCCGTCGGCGCGGGCCTGGGTTTAAGCGAATATTTAGGAATTGACGATACAATTGCCGGCGTGTGGATCGGCGGGCTATTGGTCGCTGTCAGCGCTTGGACAATCAACTGGTTTAATAAAAAAAATTGGTCGTTCGGCCATAAAGATCTCAGAGATATTATCGTTTTTATTCTGTATTATGGCTTAACAATTTGGCCATTATTCGCTCAAAACTTAATTGGCCAACCTGATAATCGCCTCTGGGGCATAGATAAATTAATTTTAGGAATAATTTTCGGCAGTGTCGGTTTCGCGCTGGCAGTTTTGTGGTATAACAATATTAAAAAGAAAAATAACGGCCACGCTCAATTCCCTTTTCAAAAAGTCGTCTGGCCGCTAGGCGCTTTAATTATTCTAAGTTTTGTTTTTTACTTTTTAACTAAATAATCATATGTCCGAAAACTTACTATCCTTAAACGAGATGATCGAAAAAGTTGACCAACTAAAAAAAGATCATGAACTCGATTTATCGTCCGATCAGGATCTCTCAATCGCCATCATGAATTTAGTGAGTATTGAAGAACATTTTTTCTTTACCGGCGCGAAAACCGGCAATCCCAAATATTATGATTTGCTGAGCGAGGTGCGAGAAATGCGCAAATTTTTATTAAAAAAAATAATCAAGGAATACGAAGGCGAAGTCTGGTGCATTTCTAAACATTTACTGGCCGCTTCTTACAGACTAATGGAAGTCGGCACGAAAGCTCAGGGTAATAATAAAAAAGAAGAGGCCCAAGAAATGTTCCAAAAAGCTTATGAGCTTTATTCCCTTTTCTGGGGTTTAAATATGAAATTAATCGACTTGGGTGAAGTGAAAAAAATCGATGACGACGCCTTGAATACTAAAAAGAAAGGCTTAACCGGCCGCTTGGGCGCTCTAGTAAAAAAAGTAATTGACTGCTGTATTGAATAAAAAATTAAAAGAATTAAAAAAAGAACGGCTCAAGACCGCTCTTTTTTTTAACTTAATTATCTTAAAAATCTAATAAAATCTATTTTTCCACGACGAGCATCTCTTTAACAACGTCTTTAATCGGTTTTTTGTAACCGGTCGGATAAGCGCGAATCGCGCCGAACAGAATCTTGGCGGAATAACGATAATTTTCCCCGCGCCGCGTTCCCGGATCATTCGTAATAAATTGCTTGGTCTGATAATCATAGCCCTTGATTAAAATCATATGCCGTTCCGGCCCTGGCGCCGTAAAATAAGGATTTTTAAGAAGTTGGCCGTTCATTGGCGTTAGAATTAAATTCCCCTTCTCTAACTCCCTAATAATATCGGCGGCAGTTTTAATTGGCTTAACGCTCACTTTTTCGTATTTAAAATAATCTTTAAAAATCCAAGCCACCATATCGTTTAAAGACACATCCCGGTATTCACCATATTTCTTCTGCTCGAAATCAGATAAATTAACAATCTTATCGCGCCAAGCTTTCTGAATTAATGGCGTCGTTTTCTGCAACGCTTCGCCCTTAAGCCAAGCCCGGGCCATCAGCGCCGCCGCCTCTTCGCAACCGTCTTGCTGCCTTTCGTCCTTCCATTGAGCGAGCGGCGCCTGCGAAGTAAAAGGCACGGTTAAAACCAAACTCTTCGCCAGCGCGGCGGTAGGCGAAATAAAAATAAAACTCAATAATAAAAGCGGCCCGAGAAAATGGCCGCTATTTTTATAATTATTTGGCTTCATTCCACAGGAGTTGCTTATATTTTTCAAGGGTTTGATCGATCGTCCCGTCGCTCTTATATTTTTCCAACAATTCATTAACGCGCGGCAAATATTTAATAAACGGCGATTTTTTAGAAATCGTCAAATAAAAATTTTCCGTACTGACATAAGTCGGTAAGATTTCTACTTTCGCGGCTAATTTATTCTTGAAAATATAACCCTGAGCCGAATAAAGTGCGTAAACAAAATAATCAACTTCTTCTTTGTCGAGAAGTTCGAAAGCCTCTTCCGGCGTACCAACTTTTGTAACACTTAATTTCGTGGCGATAAAATCATCAAAAGCCTGGCCGTAGCTATCGCCGGCCGTTACCACGCCGCGCTTAGAAACTAGGTCTGCCCATTTTTCATAAGGAAAAGACTTCCCTTGCTTAACAACGAGCACAACCGGATCAATCGTATAAGGAATCGAATAAGCCATATAGGTTTCCCTTTCCTGAGTTTTATAAGCCGCTACCAAAACATCAACGGAGCCGTTCCTGGCTTTTTCCTGGACAATGTCCCAGGGGCCCTCATATTTAGAAACGAACTTAACCCCCAGTTCTTTAAAAATCCGCGCCGCGATTTCCGGACCAGCGCCAACAATTTGATCATTTTGTTGATACATAATCGGCGGCCAATCAGAATGACCGGAAGCAATCAGCTCCGGACTTTTGGCGCGAAGAATAAAATACCAAGCCAAAAACAGAATAAGCGCGGCCAAAACAATAACCATTATAATCCGTCTCAATTTTTTAGACATATTTTTATAATTATTTATTCCTTAGTTTCTTTGCTAATGATAACATTTTCTCAATAAAAAGGCCATTCGGCGCCGAAAATACTAGCTCAACGAACGCTGTAAAATAACTGGGCGGAGCGATAAGAGACAACCAGCAGAAATTTATTTTTTAACGCATTTATGGTTAAGGCAAGAGTAACCACTCAAACAATTTTTAGCCTGACTACAATTATAAACCTGATTACTGCAGCAATTAGTCGTTCCCGCCGCGCAGACGACCGAAATATTTTTAGTGGCGGTCTGAAGAGGCGAAACTTTGGCCGCGATCTCCTCGTTTCTTGATTTTGAAGATAAATCACCGGTACCGCAATCGCTTGTCTCTAAAACCCGATTAACCGTCGCGCAATCATAAACCGAGATGGTGTATTTATAGTTTCCGTCGCAGTCGAAAACATTGGGCGTCCCATCGTATTTTACTGAATACAAAGAAACCTTCATATAAGGAATAGTTTCCGGATTATCAAAATCTCCGGTTTGGATAGTTCCCCGAGTGGATGAATACCAGGTCTTGGCCAAGCCTTCCACTGAATTACCATATAAGATTAAACCCGGAAAAGGATCACCTTTATATTTCAGATAATAATCCGAGCCCGCTAAAGATTCTCCCACTTGATAAACGGTTTTTGGTATTCTCACCGCCACGGTCATTTCGGTTGAGGAAGATTGACTATCGGTCTTTAAAACCTGGCTTTTCTCATTAATCGTAATTTTTGTTAAATCTTTATCACGAATACCTAAACCAGATTTTCTCATCACATTATACGCGGCGGCACCGTCTTTGAGGTAGTTATATCGGCCGTCAAAACTAATATAATAAGCTTCACCATGCGCTTCAACTTGTAGAAGAATTTTACCAATAAATTTTTTCCGGAAATTAGCATCGGTTTTAATTTTATTTAAATCTTTATCACTAACACCAACTCCTAAATTCTTCATTATTTGAAAAGCCGCGGCGCCGTTAGACAGATAATAACGCTGACCGTCCGACGGATTCACATACCAAGCTTCTCCTTTTGCCTCAACTTGAAGCAGTATTCTGCCTTTTAAATTATTAGGAGCGGCGGCGGCCCTAACAATAGCAAGCGGTGTTAATATCAAAAACACCATCAAAAGGCTAATTAGTCTAACTTTCATAAAATTAATATTTTTAATTTAATTACTTTAATTATACCACTAATTATACCCCATTGCTCTAAGCTAAGATTTATTAATCTCTAAAAGTTTGGTTATAAATTTTCTTCAACTCGCCGTCTTTATTAATATAATCTATTAATTCTTGAATCTGATCTAATAAATGATTAGTTTTAAATTCGATAACCTGCAATTTAGCTGCCAATCTCACTATATCTTTATAATATCTCTTGATTTCTCCTTTTTTAGCAAAAATCAATTTTCCAGATCCGTCGGAAATCTTATTTTTCAGAGAAAAATCATCAACTAAAAGAACACGGCGACGCGGATCATAACATATATATGGCGGCACTCTTTCAATCAAACCCTTATCCTTATAAATTTTGAAGGCGGCTTTTACGTAAACCGGTGTTACTCGGTCAGTTTCGCCGATGATCTTCATTAAATGAAGATAATAAGAATCAAACGGTTCTTCATCCATCCTTTTTAAGCCAGATTTTCCGTATTTACTCATTAGCTGGGCCACCTGATTCTGGGATAATACATCCGGACCGGGAATATACCAACCAAGATGAATTCCGTTACCCACCAGATAATGGGTTAAGGCCGATTCTAAGGCGAAATGATAATTGTCCTCATGGCCACGAGCGTCTCTGCCTAGTTCTTTAAAGGGGCTACTGGCGATTGCTTGGTCGATATTTTCTTTGGCTATTTTTAAAAAGGAAACATATTCCCGATGTTCATTGTCTTTATGTAAATCAGACTGTAGGATAAGTTGCCAATCTTCAAATTTAAATAATTTAACCAAATATTCCATTATTTCTTTCTCTCCTCGACAGACCCGATCAATATCTTTTTCCGGAAAAGGATTTGTTTTAGTAATAACGTCCACTATCAAAATCGAAGATTTTTTAATCCCGATCTTTCTTTTTAAAAGTTCTCCCACGAATAACAAACCCAAAATATCAAAAGGCAAGCCGCTGGTTAGCTCCTGGCTCCCGCCGCCCATTCCGAAATAAAGGTTCGCCTTATTCCAATCAGTCTTAGGATTGAAATATTTTTTGGTTATTTGATTGAAAACGAGGTGAGATTCTGATTTTAAAATTTTAATAATCTCTTTCATGAATTTATCTTTTCCTTTATAAACCAAGCCGAGCTATTAAATATTCTCCGATTAATATTTTACAAATTCTAAGAGAGCTTTCTAATCACCCCTTGGTTAGCATCCACTTCTACCAGATCACCATCTTTTAAAAGACGAGTGGCCACCTGAGTTCCGATGATACACGGTTTTTTCAATTCCCGGGCGACAATCGCCGCGTGAGATAATATACCACCAGCATCAGTAATAAAGGCCAGCGCTTTTTTCATGATTGGCAAAAATTCCGGCCTTGTCATGCCCGTTACCAAAATTTCTCCGGTTTGAAAAAACAAACCTTCCTGCTTAGGATTCATTACTAATCTAACTTTACCCGTGGCTGTTCCGTGATAAGCGATACTCCCTTTTATCACCCGGCTAGTTTTTTTAGCCAATAATAAATTATCGATTTTATTCATCGCTTCGCCGGCGTAGGTCTGGTATTTGCCCCGCTCTGTTAAAATAGCCGATTTTTTATAGCGCATGGCTAACAATTCTTTATCAGGCAGACAGCCTTGATTAAAATATTTTAATAACTCCTCAACCGTGGTGGAAATAATTTGCTCGCGGCGATAACGATTTTTTTTAGCAATCGAGTCGGCAATCGCTTCCATAAAATTTTCTATATCTCTAAAGACTGGCTCGGAAAACAATCTCGCTTCTTCTAAAATAGGTAAGAATTTCTTGAGTTGATTCGGAGAGAAATAATCAACAATATATTTTACGCTCAAATGCGGCAAATAATATTCTCCAGCCAAATGCCAAAAAGCTTGATAATCTTGTTTGCTGATCTTTTTAGGATCGTGCGATTTTATAAAAACAAAAACTTCTCGCGCTTTTTTCTTTAAAGTATCAGCTAATATTTTCACGCTTCGCTCAGCCTGATATATTTTAACTAGCCGTTTCCCAAGATCGGCTTTAGCCGCTTCCCTGACCCAGCAATCGGTAATCCCTTTTTTATAGATATAAATAATTTGATTATAGGCCGGCTTACCAGCCACTTTATTCATTACCGTCCAGTGATAGCTAAAATTTATATCCGAATGAAAACTCCAACGGCCAGACCAAACTTTAACCCAGTCGGCCTGCTTTTTAAAATTATTATAATCCATAACTATTAACTAATGTTTTTATAAAACATCTTCTTAATTAAACTACGTTAATATTATAACATGCTACCTAAAAGTCATGAACTCCCTAACAAAAATAGCCCCGATTCGGAGCTATTGATACTTTCTGGTCAAGTTGAGGTAAGGTAGACGCACTAATTATTAAAGTTTCTTTCCATAAATCTTTCATGTCTCTCTTTTTTCTTTCTTCGCTCTTCCCCAATCTTTTTAAAGCTTTTAAGACTAAACACCTCTTTTATTTCTTTCACCAATTCACCCGTCTTAACTAATTTAACTACTCCAAAAATAGTGGCGGCGGTCGCTAGCGAAACTGCTCCAATCACTAAATAATTTTCATTAGTTTCTAATAGCTTACTCAAAGCGCCTGGTTTCACAATATTATAAACTATCGAGATGGCACTAATCGCCCCGATAATTAAAATAATATTACGAGCTTGCTTAAAAATATCCCCGCTCTTTTCTTCGTCATTTTCCAACATTTCTTTGAGTTTTTCTTCTCCACCGAGAGAATCAACAGTCTTGGCTAACTCGGCTCCATTTATTTCTAAATTATTAAGCTGTTCTTCTATTTTAGCATTTATTTCTTCTGGGTTAGCTTCTAAATTATTTTCTGAGATATTTTCTGGATTATTTTCAAGCTCGCTGGCAAACTCTTCTTCGTTTTCTGGCAAATTTTTTAATTCATTAATCATATTTTTAATTACTATTTTTTAAACCTTTTAAAGCCTGCAAATCTTTTAGCTTTTGATTTAATTCCAGAAAAGAAAAATTTAGTTCCCGTAACAATTCCAATAATTCCTCAGGGGAACTTGTTTTTTCTTGAATTTTCTTTTTTAGCGCCATTATTTCTTTTTCGGTCATAAATTTTTTATTTAAATATATTTACTATTATAACAACAAATAATAACATATTAGAGCGTTTTTTGCAAGACCACAAATAGCTACAAATACAAATCTCCTAGCAAAAAATCACCAAATTTGTCTTCAGGCTAATTTGTTAAATTTATCGGTTTATTGCCAGTAAAAATACAGTATCGAATCAAGCCCTTGTCAGCTATTTTATAATACTCATACCCAGCCGTCGTATTGATGAAGCGTCTTTGCAGACCGAATAGCCTTATAAATTTATATGGCCAAATTGAAAGCTTATGCAATCTATAAAATGAAGGGCGGATATTTTCAGTTATATTTTGTTCTTTTGGATTTTCAAAGCCAATATTTTTTAAAATTTCAGTAAACTGCCCATGTCGAAAATCTTTTAAACCCATCATGGCTGAGCCCTCAATAACGATGTCTAACATCTTTTTATCTCGTTCTGGAAAATCACTATCTGGTGCTAGGGTATACTCAAAAAAGGCAATTTTTCCACCGGGCTTTAAAATTCTAAGAAATTCTCTTAAGGTCTGATGAATATCAGGTGAATGAGAGAGCGTTTCCGTGGTGTAAATAGCGTCAAAATAATTATCCGGGAAACTGGTGGCCGAATAATCCATTAATTGATATTGAACTTTATCCGTGACGCCGAGCCGCCGGGCTAACTCTTGAGCCTTTTTTATTTGGAATGGAACGATATTAATCCCAAAAATTTTTGGACCATATTTCTTCGCCAAATAAGTTGACACCACTCCTTGCCCGCAACCGGCGTCTAAGACAATCTGTCCACTATTTAATCCCAAATTTTTTGCCACCATATCTTGCAAGGCAATTTGCGCCTCTTTCTCGCTAATATCCGCTTTCTCATTAGGATAGTATCCAAAATGAATCGATCCCCAAAGGATAAAATTATAGCCTAATCTTGAGCCTAAAGTGGAATAATAATTTATAACTTTTTGTTGATTTAATTCCATATAAATATTTTACATAAATTAAGACGGCCATTTCCGTCTTAGTTAAGCTGTGCGGCTGAGAAGGCGCAATACAGTTAGAATAAACCTGGCGATTAATCCTTATTTTTCCTCTTCTGTTTCTGATAAAATAACCAGAGAGTGAAAACAATAATGGCTAGGCCAACCCAAATATTCCGGGAATAACCAAAATGGCTAGGTTTAAGTTGAGGTTTCATATTAATTTATCAAATTTATAGGCTTATTTACCAAATAAGCTTCTATATTCTCTATCATAATTCGATTCCCCTCTTTATTTGATATATCCGAGTTATATGCTATATGAGGAGTAGCTAATATTTTTGGATGCTGTAGCAACCTTTGATAATAAGGATCACTTGTATTCCCAACATTCATAGTCCCGTCATCTATCGCTACTCCGCTTAAAATACCATTATCAAGAGCTTCAAGCATCGCCTCTAAGTCATAGATTTCATTACTACTTACTGAGATAAAATAAGAGTTTTTGTCTAAAGAATTAAAAAAATTATTATCTAAAATACCTAAAGATGTTTTATTTGTACTTAAACAATTAACTATTACCAATTTACCTCTGACTTTCTTATTTAAATCGTCCCCTTGCTCAAAAAAGATTACATTCATCTTTAAACTTTCACAAATTTCTCCCACTCTACTTCCGATATTTCCCCTGCCTAAAATTAAAACTGCTTTATTGGCTAAACCAATTGCTTGCTCAGGGGCTTTATCTTTTGGTAAATCGTTATTATTTATATAAAATGGCAATTTACGAAGCAAATTAATCATCATTCCAACAATCCACTCGGATACGGCGTCTTTATTACATCCCGGGCTGTTAGATACCTTGATATTATTTCTATTTAAAATATCTTTATCCAGATAAGCAACGTTTACTAAGGGTAATGTTATAAAAACATCTTTTAATTCTTGATATTTTTCTCTTAGCCCAGGAATGCCACTACAAATAATATTTGCTCCTTTACAACGCTCAAGCCATTCCTCGGGTGATTTAGGCCGACTGTCATAAATTGTAACATCGCCCAGTGATTCTAACTTAGCTTTATCATTTTCCGATAATCCTAAATCATGCGTAACTACTATTTTAATCATATTTTTTTTAATAATTTAACTATAGTTTATTATACACTAATTAAGCCTTATTTAAAAACCAAAAAGCCCCGTAAATACGAGGCTTCGTAGGTCTATCCGATACTAGATTATCTTAGCGGAGAGGGTGGGATTTCCGCCTCATTCGCTCGCCGTCGCTCGCTCATTCGTTGTCCAGAGATTGCGTTAAGTATCCCCCGGATACTTAACGAACGTTCGCTGCGATATTTGCCTGCTGGCAAATATCTAGCTCACTTCAATCCTGTTCGAATCCCTACTATCCATTATAAATTTAAAAACACCCAAATGGGTGTTTTTAAATTTATACGCGGAGAGGAAGGGATTTCCGCCTCGCGGCGCTTAGCCGCGCCGCTCGTTGTCCTGGGCGGACCCGCTAAGCGCTCTCTTAGGTCGCGCTTATCGTCGCTCGTTCGCTCGTTCTCGCTCCGCTTGAACTCGCGTCTCGCTCGCCGCCTGTTCTCATCCCTCCTTTTTTCACATTAACAAAAATAACCCGATATTCATCGGATTATTTTTGTTAGCGGAGAGGAAGGGATTCGAACCCTTGATAGAAGAATAAACTCCTATAACAGGTTAGCAACCTGCCGCTTTCGACCGCTCAGCCACCTCTCCAAAAAATTTTAAATTGTTA
>Ga0172373_10004605_pt1 | contig 19313 bp, 24 predicted proteins | sample Lak10m_2_FD_114546 | JGI IMG/M metagenome (GOLD analysis project Ga0172373, IMG submission 114546) | Freshwater microbial communities from Kabuno Bay, South-Kivu, Congo - kab_092012_10m | ecosystem: Environmental > Aquatic > Freshwater > Lake | place: Democratic Republic of the Congo...
CTTTGGACAGTTTTTTTTGCATATAATTAATTTAATTAATAACTAACATTAATATAGTTTACTTTTAATCTATATTAAGCCAATCTTTTATTGAAATCAGCACACATTTTTAGCCTTTAGCCCACAAATAATAATATAAATAAAATTTTCACAAAAATAAATTCCCAACTTTATTTAGTTAGAAATTTATTAATACTGCAAAAAAAATTGAAATAACAGAAAAAAATAAGTAAAAGTAATTTTTAGACTTTCCTTAAATACTTATATTATAACTTCATAGTTTAAACTATTAGTTTAGTGAGTATGTGCTTCTTCTGAACTAGAATGGCTAGAAAGAGTTTTTTCCACGAATTCTAAAAACATCTTCCTAGCATTATTTATTAATTTATGAGGAGTAGATTCTCATTCTTCTATTTTTTTAATTTCTGCACCAATTAAATAAATATTTTCTGGTGACTTGACAAAATTAAATTCTAATTTTCCCATAATATTTTATTAAATTATAAATTATTTATTTCAAGTATAACCTAAAAATTTTAATTAGCAAATTTTTATTTTATTATTAATTTTTTATTTACAATTAAAATTCGTTTTTTTATCTATGATTTATTCTAAGTTAAAGTTTAATGCACTAATAAGATATTGTAATTTTTCTTGAGTATTATGGTCATTTTCATAAATAATTACATAATCTCAATCTATATTATAATCTATTCATAATTCTTTAAAAACAGCTCAAAGAAATTTGGATTTTTCTTTTTCTAAGTTAGAAATTGTATATGATTGTAATTGTTCTTTTAAATCATCATGAATTAATTTTATTTTATATGCTTTTCTATTATCTAAAGTATTTATTGAATCAGTTAATCCTAGAATATTTATTATTTTATCAGATATAGCATTAAAGAAATCTATAAGAAATTTTTCTACAATTTTTATGTATTTGGAGCCAAATCATATTTTATTATCAAAACCATTTTTAAATTTTAAACATATAATCTTATTTTGTATTATTATATGTTTTTTATCTATGTCTACCTGATAATTTGAACCATCATGATTAAAATCAACTATAGTTATTTTTATTATATCTTTTGCTTTACCTAAATTTATTTCGTTTTTTAAATGTAATGGATTAATATAAATTTCTATTAAATTTTCTAAAGTATTAATATCTATATTTAAAAGTATTTTGGGTATTTGTTTATATATATCTATAAATTCATTTATATAAAATTTAAGCATATCAAAATTATTTTCTTCAAATTGACTTATTTGTCATATTAAACTATTAATATTATTTATTTCTTCTTTTATTCTTTTACCAAGAACTTCTAAAAAGTCTTCTTCGGCCATATTTTCACTATATATACCTATATCTGATACTTCAGTCATATATGATGGTAAAAATTTTTCCAATACTTTTGAAATTTTAAAAATAGTACCAGTGAACTGTCTAGGAAATTCTTGAGAATAAGTATGGATTATATGTTTACTAGGACTGTAAAATTGTCATTCTTTAGATTTATTTTTTAAAGATTCAAGTTCTGTACCAGATAAAAGTTCTATGATTCATTGTTTATAAAAAGTTTCTATAATTTCAAATTCATTTATTTGAATACCTATTTCCCCAGTATTTCTTATATTTATAAGAAACTTTTCTCAAATTCATTTATATTCTAGAAAAAGATTTATATTTATTATAATATCATAAACGACATTTAAACATCTTTGCAATTTTTTTGTATCTTCTGTGTCATTATAAATTTCTCATATATCTTTTTCTAAAAGTTCATTAAAACTACCCAACTCAATAATTAAATTTTCAATTTCACGAATTTTATTTTTTATTTTTTTTTCATTAATATAATTATCGGTATATTTTGAAATATTAGGAAGTTTCATTTATTAAATTTTTTAAAATATAAATTATTTTTAAATAAGCTATAGGAGCAATATTATAATATATAAATTTTATTAGTCAATAAAAAATAGATTTTATTTTAAATATTTAGCTTTTAGCTTATTTAAAATAAAATCTTGGATAAATATAAACATATTTATCTTTTAACTCATTATATCACTTCACGAAATTAACTTATCTTCCCTTGCTTTTCAAGATCTTCACTCTAAATCTTCATTTAAATAAATAAGCTTAGAATTATTGTTAGTTCATATATTTCAGAGAGTTTCTATTCTACTTGAATCAAGTAAGAATTCTAAAATATTTTTTGCAGTTAAACTAGAATCAGAAAGTTTTATCATATCAACAGATTCTTTAAATCATTCTGCTATTTTCATTCTTTGACCTGCCATACCTTCTCAAAGAAGAATCTTAGATTCTTTTTCAGCTTCGGCTTCTTTAACTTTCATTATTTTTTGAGATTCTGCTTGATTCATTGCTGCAACTTTTAATTTCTCTGTTTCTATTTCCCTATTCATAGCAGCAGTTACACTAGCTTCAAGCTTAACATCTCTAACCTGTATAGAATCAAGTTTATAACCAAATTGAGAAAGTTTATCCCTTAATCTAGCTTCTATAGATTCTCATATTTCTTCTCTTTTTCAAAAAATCTCTTTATGTGTAAAACTAAAAATCATAGCTCTTAATTGCTCATCAATAGTTGCTTTCATCATAGTTCTAGCATCATCAATTGCATAAATAGATTTATAAATAGACCCATTCATAGAATCATCTTTATCATCTTCTACATAATATATTACATTTAGACCTATATAAGCAGTTACATTATCAGAAGTAATTCACTCTACTTCAACTGGAAAATTTCTTCTAAACAAAACTTGTTCCTTAGTCCATTCAAGAAAAGGTATTATAAAGTTAAGTCACTGTCTAAGAATACGATTATATTTTCAAAGAAATTCTACTGTTTTTATAGTATTTGGAGAAACTATTCTAACAGATAAAGAAATCAGAATTATATCAAATATTATAGCAGGAATCACTCAACCAGATTGAAAAATAACAATAAATAATATAGGTACAATAAGTAATAATATAGGAACTAATAATGCAAGCATATAAAAAAAATTAAAATATAAATTGCTTTTTTATTATATGCAAATAGAATGGAATATCAAAATAAAAATCTAAAATATTTAACTTAAAATTTGACATATATATGTATATATGTTATTATTAATAATATTAAAATATAACTTATATTCTATGGTAATGACAACTAATCATCAAAATGTTTGACATTATAATTCTAATGAAAATAAAAAAGAGGCATTATTTCCTTCCATTTTAAACGGGATAAAAAATTTTTTCAAAGAAAGTGTAGATAATATTTTAAACAAAAAAAAGAAAGTTGATGAAAAAAATTCTATTATTAACAACGGTAAAATTGGTGTTGATGAAATAGAAAAACAAAAAAAAACATATAAAGCCCCTGTAAATATTTATAATGAAAGTTATAAAATAGAAAAAAACTGAAAAGTGAACATAGATAATAACGAAATTAATTTTTTAGACATTGAATCAAAGCCAATTAATGATATAATTTCAATAGAAAAAGTTAAATATTATATAACTGAAAGTTACTATATAAAAACTATATTTTGAAGTTATATAATAAGTATAAGTCAAGATAAAAAAGGTAGTTTAGAATTCAAAACTAAAACTCAATTTAATTTATTAAATTGAGAAGAAATAGTTTCTAATATTCCATTTGAAAGCAAAATATTAACATTTTGAAATTTTGAATGAAAGGGGAAAATACTAACAAATTTGTTTAGTAATAATAATTTTAATACATGAGAATACCTAGAAAATAGTGAATGAGAAAGCATAGAAATATTCAAAGTTTTTAAAAATAATGATATAATCTATATAATATCAAAGGATAATTTGGTTTATGAATATAAATGAAAAAAAGAGTTAGAAATATGTAATGATAACAAAATATATGAAAATATAATAAAAAATAAAATTTTTTATAAAAATAGTGAAATAAAAAGTATGGGAAAAAATTTTGTTACTCAAAACTCTCAAAGACTAATAAATAATTCTTGCATTGGTTATATAAAAAATAATATTACAAAATTAAAAGAAAAATTTCCAAAAATAGATTTTGATTGAATTATTGAATGAAAAATCTGAATATATGATTATAAAAAAGATGAATTAAATATAAATGGTATTATATTTTGAAATTGATATATTAGAAGTATTAATGAGCCAGAAAAATTATATAGAAGTAATCCTAATAAATTAGATGAAATAGATAAATATAACCGCAATAATATCTGTAAATTTATAGCAAAAAATATAGGAACTCTAAAAGATAAATTTTCTGATGTGGACTTTAGTGATGTAATTAGAATTTGAGAATATAATAAAATAAAAGATGAATTAACATTCAAAAATATCATAGTTTGAAACTGATATATAAAATACAAAGATAATTTAGATAAAAAACCTAATTTTTATCTAATAGATAACCCCAAAAAGGTAGTTGTAAAATTAAATTCTGAAAACATATCAGGATCTCCAGACATAGATATAAGCTTTAATAATTGAAGAGATGTAAAACTTTCATTTAAAAATTATAGTACATACTTAAAATGTTTAAATTTTATACAATCTAATATATATATATATAAACAAATAAAAGGTAAATTTGAAGAAGTATTAATGGATAAATTACATGTTATAAAAGAATTAGAAGAAGCATTAAATCTTGAAGAAAAAGACTTTCACTTTGATGAATTTGAAATTATTAACTAAAAAATAAGAGTTTGTATAAAAAACTCTTATTTTTTAGCATTAACCCTATCAAGAAATCTTGAAAAAGCAATATCAATTAATTCTTTAGTCTCTTTTTCTGTCAAAGGCTGATTTCATTCATGTGTGTCAAACAAAGGAACATATCAATTAGCAATTGCATTATTCAAAATATTTGTATATTTGCTCATATTTACAAGATTATTAAATAAATTATTTATATATTCACTATAAGAACTAAAATTAGTATTCCAAAAAGTATCTGCTATATCTGTTTTTCTACCTGGAGCAATATCTTTATGTCTTAATATATTTTGTTTTGGAATATTATGCTCTCTAGCTAAAAAGACTACTAATTCATTTACTTTATTCATTTGAGTTTGAGAAAATCATCAATTTTGATCTGGTCATACAACTTCTATTCATATACTGTAATTGTTCATATCTTCCAAAGTTCACCAATTTGATTGTCCTGCATGCCAAAGAATATCTGTATCATTTCATATTTTACCAACTTCTCAATTATATCAAACAATATAATGACAACTTGCTTGGGCACTTCAAGTGCTCAGCAAAGTACAGTTAGAATCAAATGTTCATCAAGCTGTATGATGAAGAATTATAAACTGGCAAGTATTAACTCAAGAAGTTTTTTTAGATGTTTGTAATATTTTAGTAAATTCCATATTTTATTCTATTAGATACTAAAATCTGATCAAGCCTATTTCTTTTAAAAATACCTTACTTTTTAAGTTTAATAATAATTCTAAAAAATCAAATTATTTTCAAAAATTCCTTTTACTTTTATTAAAAAATTCAATTACTTTATCAAGTTCTTCTTCATCAAATTCAGGCCATTTTTTGGGAGTAAAATAATATTCACTATAATCAGAATCATAAAGTAAAAATCAAGAATGCCTTATATCTCAACCAGTTCTAACAATTACATCTGGTAAAGGTAAATCTCAAGAGTCTAGACAATTCCTAAAATTCTCTTTTGTAAGATTATTTATATCTCATCATTCCTTAATAAATTTTTTAAATCATCTTATTATTTCATCTTTTCATCAATAAACCAGTGCTAGAGTCAAAACAATTCAAGTATTAGTTTTTGTTTTTTCCTTTAAATCAGACAAAATATTTTGAGATTTTTCTGGAAGTTTAGAAATATCTCAAATCAGGTTTATTTTTACTCATTTCATTAATGCTTCTCATAATAAATTCTCAGCATTATTTATAATTTTTATTATTCATTTTAGCTCTTCCTCTTCTCTATTTACTAGATTTTCTGTTGACAATCACCAAAGAGTAAGGTATTTTATTCATTTATTACTACAAAGCTCAGTAACTTTTTTAACATTATCAGCTCAAGCTTTGTGTCACATAACAGTAGGCAAAAATTTAGACTTTGCCCACCTACGGTTTCAATCCATTATTATTGCAAGATGATTTATCATAAAAAATAAATTTAAAAAATAGAAATTTGGATATTTAATGCTAGAATTAAGTATAATGATTTAAACAAGTACATATTTCAAAATAATCAACCCTTAGCGAATACAACGGACATTGTAATTAGTTGTCTTACTAATGTTAGTTGAATAGCCATAATGGAAATACACGAGCCATGCATTGGTAGTAGTGGTAGCATAGGTAGTAGACGACCAATAGTAATTACCAGCCGAACTAAAATAACTTGTATTTATACTAGGATTATATGTACTTAAATCAACTATACTTTCTAATTCATTAAAAGAAGGTAATCTCCAATCAGTGTATCATCATAAGCTAAGATTAGCACAGTATAACTTTGCATTAGCCCAAGTCATTGTTAATTGTGTTACTCAGTCAGATTGCCAATATAGTCATGTTATATTATCTTTTACTACACTACTTCCTCATGGACCAGTTCAACTATCAAAACTAAATCTTGTATCCGCTTGATAACTAATTCATACATTATGTGCTGAATCATAATAATAACTAGAAGGGTATAATGGTAAAAAGTGTGTGGCTGAAAGAGTTAAATTTTGTTATAAATGAGGGATAAAATCAATTTGATTTTTCTCTCATTTTTTAGTCATCTATGAAAAGATACATTATTTTTCAAGTGTCAAAAATATCACTCTAATCAGTTAGTAGTATTTGGAATTTTAATAATTCAATAGTAATCATACCGAATAAATAAAAATTTCAAGTTTAATTTCAAAGAATTATAAGCTGATCTAGTTTTTCTATGAGTATATTGCCATTTTCAATTTTCACTATAAGTTTTTTGTTTTAGAAAATCTTTGTATTTATTATGCCATTCTCAAAGCAAATAAGTAAAACTTTCTTTGTCTGTATGCTTTAATAATAAAGTTAAATTTCTTAATTCTTTATTTGCTTCTAATTTAGGTTTTTTTGTTAAATATTTTGTTATTATTTTTGTTTGATGAAATATACACATTTGTGTTGGTATATCTCAAAATCATCATAATAATCCTTTTTTTCAATCGCTAACTATTGCTTTTATTATCCATCATTCTTGTATTAATTCTTCAACTCAGTTTCTATAATCTTCTAATTTTTCTGATTTTACTATTTTTACTTTTAATGGTTTTCATGTAATTGCATTTTTGAATAACATTATTCAAAAATCTCAAAAATAAGTCGTATCTATCAATAATACTACTTCTCATGGTATAACTGTTTTTTCTTTTAATATCTTACTATCTAGCTTTTTTTGTATAGTTTTTAAGGTATATCAATATTCTTCCGATAGATTTTTATATATTTGTCTTTTTTCTGAATATTTAGTCCACATTTCTTCTATTTCTTTGTTATTTTTTCTTGTTTTGTTTTGATATACATGTCAACAACTTTTACATTTATACCTTTGTTTTCATCTCATAAATCAATCTTTCTTTATTGTTTGGTTTTTACATTTTTTACAATGTTTTTTATAACTTTTATTTTCCATAGTTAAAAGTAAAGGAGTATTTGGCTTAATTATACCAAATATTCCTATTTTCAGCCACACACTTTTTACTATTTAATCAAAAATCCTAAAAAAATAATTTATGAAGAATTTTGACCTTTACTTTTTACTCACTTTTGAGTTAGTTGACCAATAATTTTTAATACTGCTGTTGCTTTATGAGAATATATTAATTCAATTTGAGAAAAAGATGAAGAGAAAAAGATAATAGATGATATTTTTCTAGAAATTAGTTTTGATTTAGAAAATACACCAAAAAGAGTTAAAAGTTTTTTTGAAATTGAAAAACTTAAAGAAAGTGAAAGCATTATTCTTGAATTACAAACATATAGAAGTTGGAAGGAAGCAAAAGTTACTTGATGATGAGTTAGTATAGATGAACTTGATAATTTTATGCAAAGCAAAAAACATAAGTGATTATTTTTTATATGAGAAGTTGTTGATATAACTTGAAAAACATGATGATTTAATCTTCAATGGGCTTGGAGTAGTGCTTTTGTTTGCAGTGAATTTTTTAAGAAATAAAAAATGATGTTTAAATTAAACATCATTTTTTTGTAGAAATTATTATAAAACTTCATCAATTACTCTTTTATAATCAAAAATATCCTTTCATCAAAAAAATCTTTTTAATTCTATCTCAGCATTCTCTGGAGAATCGGAAGCATGAATTATATTTCAATCAATAGTTAAACCAAAATCTCATCTTATAGAACCTGGAAGTGCCTCAAAAGGATTAGTAGCTCAAGTTAGGTTTCTAACTGTTTTTATTGCTTCTTTTCAAGTTACTGCTAAAGCAACAACTGGAGTTCTAGTCATATATTTTTTAATAGAAGGAAAAAAAGGTTTATCCATTAAAAAATCATAATGTTCATTTATAACATTTTCATCAAGTTGCATCATTTTTAATCAAGATATTTTTAATCATTTAGATTCTATTCTAGAAATAACTTGTCAAATTAAAGCTCTTTCAATTGTATCTGGTTTCAATAAAATTAATGTAGTTTGCATAAAAAAAAATTTAGTAATAATATATTGCAATTTCGATTATATTGATTATTTTTATTTTGCAATTTTTTTACATAATTTAGAAAATCTTTTGTAAAAAAGCATTGTTTGTCTATAATAACAAAAATTATTTACTTTATTTAATAAAAAAATATATATGAAAAAAATTATTGATAATGAGGAAAATGAAAAAGTAGAGGATGAAAAAGAAAAGGAAGTTAGTGAAAAAAATAAAATTATTGTAGAAAAAGCTAAAATTCCAGTTGTAAAATATTCTAGACCCCCAGCATTTACAAAAACAAATCTTTTTAATAAATGAAAAGGATGACAAAGTAATAACAATATTTCTATCCCAAGAAGATCTGCTGGAAGATGAAGATAAAAAGTAAAAAAATTAGAGAACAATATAAATTGCTCTCTAATTTTTTATCAAACTATATAAAAATTTTGTAATTTCAAATCAAGGTTTATCTTTTATAAAAGCATAAACAACTTTTAGAGTTTCATATCATTCTGAATGTTTATTTTCAGATTTAAGTATTTCTAAAGCCTCTTTTATATATTTTCAACTTCAAAGTAATTTTCACAAATATCTATTTCTTGAATTTCAAAAACAAGTTGCAATTATGTCTCAACCAAGAGAATAATAAGAAAAATCTAATTCTTTATTTCATCAATACAATCCAATAATTTTTGAAACTTCAGAATAATATTCTACTAATTTTGCTCAAATTGAAGAGCTTCAATATCATATTCATTCATAATAACCAACCATTATAGCCATAATATTTTTAAAGCTTCAATAAAGCTCTATATTCAAAATATCCTTTCTTAGTTCAATTCTAAAATTATTATTTTCAAGTAAAGATTTTATTTTTTCTCAAATTTTGAAATCATTAATTCATAAATCAGCTCATAAAAACTTTCATTCAACCAATTCTGAAGATATCATTCATCAAGACAATACTCAATAATTAAAATTTAATCAATTTAATCTTTCAGAAAATAACTTACTAACTAGATTATTTGAAGAAATATCTATTCATTTAGAAAGATTTAAGATAGTGATTCAAGATTTTATTTTGTCTTTAAATCATTCTATTGAAGAAGATATGAATTGTGTAGGAATAGCGATAATTAACAAATCAATTTCTCAAATTATACTATCATAATTATCAATTAATTCTATGTTTTCTGGTAATTTATATCAAGGAAAAAAAAATGGATGTTCTCTGTTTTGGTTAATTAAATCAAAAATAGTTTTATTTATTTCATAAGCATAAAATTTATTATTTGGATTATTTTCTCAAAGCAATTTATTTATAGCGAAACCAAAAGCTCAAAGTCAAAGTGTAATAATTTTCATAAATTTATATTTTTCATAATTTAATTTTCGATGATTTATAGATATCTTCTCTAAAAGAGTCTATTCTGAAAACTTGAATATCAAGTTTTTTTTCTTTTATATACTCATCTAACATTTCACTAAATCATTTTTGGTCATATCAAAGACAAACCACTTTAGGCATATATAAATCAATCCATTTTAATGGGTCTATTCATTCTCAAATTATAGCTATATCTGAAATTCATAGATTTTTCAGATTTTCAAGCCTTATTTCTTGATTATTTTTTGGAAGATGTCATTTGAATTTATAAACATTTTCATCAGTTGCAACTATTGTAACCAATTTATCTCAATATAACCTTGCATTTTTTAAATAATATTCGTGTCAAGGATGTGTAATATCAAATGTTCAAAATGTCAAAACATAATCTTTTTTCATTTTTACAGATTCTATATCTTTTTTGATTTGTTCTTTTAAATCATCTAAATTATTAAATTTTTTGTTTTCTCTAATTTTGTATAAAATCATTATTTCAATAACATTTCAATAAATATCCTGATTAAAATTAAAAAAATGTCATTCAAATAAAGAGCTATCTTTAATAAAAGTTCATACTCAATTATAAATTATTCAATTTATTAATCAATTTATTTTATAAGTTCACTCTAACAAACCTTCATCTTCACTTATTTTTATATTTGCTGTTCTAAATCAAATAGTTCTTCAAAGCTCCTTTCACTTTATAACTATTCATTTTATTAGTTTATACATTTATATTTTTTCTATTTCAGATAATAAATTTAATCAAGAAATTGAATAATTTGAACTTATTCTTTCCTTAACTTGTTCTTCATTATTACAAGTAAGAACTCAAAATACTATTGGAGTTTTATATTTAAGAGTTAGGTTCATTATTCATCTTGAACACTCAGAACAAACATAATCAAAATGTGGAGTTTCTCATCTTATAACTACTCAAAAACAAATTATTAAATCATATTTATCTTCATTTATTAACTTTCTTGTAAATCATGGTATTTCAAATGCTCAAGGAACAAGAAAAGAATCTATATGTTTGAATCCATTATCCTCTAAAAATTCTCTATTTACAGTTTCCAAAGCCTCAGTATATTCCCTATTAAATTCTCAAACAACGAATGCAATTTTTATTTTTTTGCTTAATTTATCAAGATTTTTCAAACTAGATTTATATGTAGACATATTTTTATAGTTAAATATTAAAATAAAATTTTATTTATTTAGAAACTTATTTATATATTTTCACATCATATCAAATTCAAGATTTACTTTGTTTCAAACTTCCAAATCTCATAAATTAGTTATTTCTTGTGTTAAAGGAATAAGAGAAACTGATAAAAAATCCTCTCACTCATCAACAATAGTTAAACTAACTCAATTTATAGTTATACTTCACTTTTTTATTATAAAATTAGCATACTTCTTGTCAAATTTAATATAAATAATTTTTGAATTATCCTTATTTATAACTAATTTATCAACTGTTCAAATAGTATCAATATGTCAGCTAACAAAGTGTCAATCAATTCTATCTCAGATTTTTAAACTTCTTTCAACATTAAAGTAATCTCAAATTTTTTTTGTACCAAAATTAGTTATTTTTAAGCTTTCTTGCATAGAAAAGAAGCTATATTTTTCTTTATCAAATTGTATAATTGTCATACAAGCTCAATCATGAGCTATACTTTGCCCTACCTGAAGAGGTTCTTTAAATGTATTTTCAATAGTAAATAATCAAGATTTTATATCTAATATTTTGGCCTTTTGTTCTATTATTCAAGAAAACATAAATAAAATTTAAAAAATATTTTTAATCAATCTTACAATAAGTTTCAAATGCATTTTGAGTAATTATTTCTCATGTTTCAAGTATATAAGCAGTTAAACATTTTCAATAAACACAACCAGAATCAAGTCAAATAGTATTTTCTCTAATTCTAAGTCAATCAACAGCCCAATGTCAATAAATTATTTTTTTATCTCCGTTATAATACTCATACCAAGGTTTTCAGTTGTAATCCCTTACCCTAGTTATTTCATCAATATTATGTCAATCTAGAGTTTTTCAATCAATTATTCAAGCATGAACTAGTATAAAATTTTCTTCCTCTATATATTTAGGTAAAGTTCTTAAATATTCAAGAATTTTAGGTTTTTCTTCTAGTTTTCTCTTAAGTTTTTTAAAAGATTTTTTATATTCTTCATCACAAATTTTTGAATCTAAATATCTCAAAAAATTTACCTCGTGGTTTCAAATAACAGATTTGAATTGTTCTTTATTTTTATATAATAATTTCAACACTTTATATGATTTTGGTCATCTATTAATTAAATCTCATACAAAAAAAATTCTATCGATTTCTTTAATTTTTAACTTTTTCAAAAGATGTTTTAATTCTTTATAACATCACTGAATATCTCATATAAATATGGTTCTGGGATTATCATTATTACTTTTCATTCTTATTTTTTCACATAATAAATTTAAAAATCCATACCACTAGAATAACTAGAATAAATATGCTTATTTCTTTTGTATAAATATGAAATATCTCTACCATTCACTCTCAAAAATAAAATCAAACTAAAACTAAAACCGAACACCAAATCATTGATCAAATAAATGTTAAAATACAAAAATGATAAAAATTCATCTTAAATATTCAAGCTGGAATAGAAATAAGATGTCTAACGACAGGAATAAATCTTCATAAAAATGTATATAGATTATCATTTTTTAAGAATAACTTTTCGGCTTTATGATATTTTTTTTCAGTTATTAAAAAATATTTTCAGTATTTAAGTAAAAATGGTTTTCATACAAGCTGACCTAAAATAAAATAATTAACTATAGCTCAAAATAAACTTCCAAGTCAACCAAAAAATATTGATAAAAACATATCTAATTTTCAAGTAGCTACAAGGTATCAAGCAGGTATCATAACTCATTCTGATGGCACAGGAAAAAGACTAGATTCCATAGCCATAAGTATAAATATTCAAGAATATCATCAATTTCAAAGAATAGTTAGAAAAGAATTTATTGTTTCTTGCAATTTAAAAAAGTTAAATTTAAAATTATAAACCTAATTATATAGATTTTTAATAAAGTGCAAGAAAAAACTAAAACCAAAAAATAGGAAAAAATTAAATTTTTTCCTATTTTTTGGTTTTAGTAATTATTTTCAAATAAATACTCTTTTACTTTTTATATATTTTGCACATATTATTACCAAAACTCTACTAATCCACATAACAGTAAACAAAGACATAATTATTCAAATTGCTAACATAAGACCAAATCATTTTATCATATTTATACCAAATATAAATAAAATAACAGAAACAACTAATCATGTAACATGACTATCCCAAATAGCTGACCAAGAATGTTTAAATCAAATAACTATGGCATCAAGAGAATTCTTTCAATGTAAATTTATTTCTTCTCTAACTCTTTCAAAAACAAGTATATTAGCATCAATTGCCATACCTACAGAAAGTATTAATCAAGCAACTGAAGCAAGAGTAAGCACTATTCAAAAAAGTTTTACAATAGATAGAGTAATTATTATATATAAAACTAATGCTATTGAAGCCATAAATCAAGAAATCCTATAAGTATAAATCAAAAATAAAAATATTAATATAAATCAAAATCATCAAGCAACAACAAGTTTTTCAAGACTTGAAGTTCACAGTCTTGAATCTATAGTCTTTTCTGAAGTAAGATATATTGGAGCTGGAACAACTCAAGTATTTATGTTTTGAGATAATTTTTTAGCTTCATCAGGAGTATAGTTTCAAGTAATTACAGCTTTTCAATTAAGAATAGGCTCATTTACATTTGGAGCAGTCAATAATTCTCATCAAACAAATATTGCTATTTGTTTTCAAGTAAGTCTTTTTGTTAATTCTCAAAATATTTTGGCTCATTCATCATTAAAAGTAAGTTCAACCATTGGTTGAAATGCTTCATTATATTGAACTCAAGATTTTAAAAAATATTTATCATTCAATATTCTTCAATCTTTATCTTTAGCAGGCATCCACTGTGATGGTTTTTCTGAAATAAAAATATAGTCTAGTGATATTATATTTCATTTTTTTACAGATCAAGTAGATGAATTAGGCTCTGATTTTTTAATATCACTAATATCTATAATGTAGTATCATTTATCTCAAGGTATAGAATTTAAATTTTTTCAATCATAAGCTATAGTTTCTTTTCATGTTCAAGATAATACTTGATTTAAAACTCATTTATCATAAGTAATTCAAGATAAACTAAAATACTTATTTAATTCTCAAACAGTTCAAGATAAACTTCAAATAGAAACATTTTCATAAGAATCTTTATATTCAGATGAAACCACTGAAAAGCTAGAACTACTTAAAGCTTTATTTAATCAGTCTTCAGATATAGTTTTTCTTTCTTTTATATCTTCTGGTGTTATTTTAGTCCTTGCTTCTTTAAACTCTATTTTTACAACTTTTCAAATTGCTTCTTTAGCTTTTTTTATATTTTCAGTATTTTCCAAAGAATTATTTCATTTTAAAGGGATTTGAACAATTATATGTTTTTCTCAAGCATAATCAGCTGAAGTAATTACACTATCACTTATTTTAAGAGTTTCTACTCTTTTATCTATTATAGATTTTAATCACTCTATAATATCTTTCTCTTTAGCCTTTGTATAATCTTTGTCTTTTTGTGCTTCTCAAAGTTCAACTTTATAATCAAGTTCTATTCATCATTGCAAATCAAGACCTAATTTATAATCTTTTCAAGCGAAAGGAACTTCTATTCAATAATTAGACCAAGGAAAAACATATAAAAACAATAAAATACCAGAAACAGTTATAAAAAACAGTTTAAATATTATTTTATTCACGAGTAGAAAAATTAAGAAATTAAAAATTGGTTTTGATTTTATGTATTTTTTTAATTTAGTAAAGAAAAAGTTGAAATTTTGATTATTTTACTTTTATTTCATATCTTAAATCATCCACATTTCAAGCTCAAAGAAGAAGAATTATACTTGAATTAGGATTTTTTTTATCATAGTCAAGAATTAATTTTAATGTATTTTTAAGTCATTCTCAATCTAGTTTATCATTGTGATTAATTAGTCCTACAAGTTTTTCAGAATTAATTTTTACTTTATCTTCCTGACTATCTCTTGATTCATAAATATCAGGAATTATTAGCTTATCAGCTGAGTTAAAGCAATTTTTAAATCAATCAATTAATTCTAAAGTTCTATTATATTGATGAGGTTGAAAAATTACAAAAAGCTTTTTATCTTGATTTTTTTGCTTTATTGCTTTTAAAGTAAGCTCAATTTCTGTTGGATGATGACCGTAATCACTCATAAGAATATTTCAATTTATAGTTGTTCAAATATTTTCCATTCTTCTCCAAACTCAATTATATTTTTCTAGAGTTTCTACTATTTCTTCATCTATAACTCAAATCATATGTCATACAACATAAGCAATTTTAGCATCAAAAAGTATATGATTTCAAGGGATTTTTAAGTTTATTTCTGGGTAATCAAATTTTTCTCAATCAAAAGTAAAATAGTCATTATAAATTTCTATATACTTTATGTCATTTCTAATTCATAAAAGTTTTTTACAATTTTTATCTTCTCAGTTCAATATAGCAAATCATCAAGGAACAATATTATTTATGAATTGATTAAAAGCATTGATATAATCTCCTAAATCTTTGTAATAATCAAGATGATCTATCTCAATATTAGTAATAACTCAAACAGTTGGCTTATAATTAAGAAAAGATCTTTTATATTCACAAGCTTCAATTACAAAATATTCACTATCAGAAAAATAACAGTTTTTACCTCAAAATTCTTTTAAAATAGTTCAGACAACAGAATTAACATCAAATTCTGAATTTTTCAATATTAAACTTGTTAGACTTGTAGTCGTTGATTTTCAATGAGTTCCAGAGATTGCAATTAGTTTTTTTTCATTTACAATTTTAGCAAGAGCTTCTGGATAAGTTAGTGTTTTTAGACTTAACTTAAAAGCTTTTGATAGTTCACATTGAATTTTTGGAATTGCTTCAGTATAAACTACAATTTCAAAAGTTTCATCAATCCTATTTTCATCTTCTCAAATTATTATATTTATTCATTCTTGTTGTAATTTTTCAACCAATTCGGAACTAGTTTTATCACTTCAATAAACTTCAAATCATTTCTCATTGTAGTATCTAGCAACAGCAGAAACACCAATTCAACCAATTCAGATTATGTAAGCTTTTTTTTTCATAAATGTTTTAGTAAGTTTTAATTTTAACTATGATTGTCTATTTTATAAATCAATAAATCTCAATCTTTATCAAAAGATCAAATAGCTCTAAATTGTTTATTTATTCTAAAATACCAAATATTTGATCATTTAGGTTGTTTTTCTTTAAAAAAAGATTTTGAATTTACTCATTCTAAAATAGAATTTTTAGATTTTTTATATTGATTTAACAAATTTCTTTTTTCTAAATATTCAAATATTCATTCATCTTCTAATATTTTTCTTATATTCATTTCTTAAATATTATTAAATAATGATTTATCCTTATTTAAAGTAATTTTTGATAAATTTAATATTTCTTGTGAAATTTCATTACTTTCTAATTGGTATAAATTATTTTCTTCTTCTAAAAAAGTAACTAATACTTTAATTTTCTTATCTGAAAAATAAATATTATTTGGTATTTTTACAATATTTTTTTGTAAATAAGCTTCAACTGTCTGCATATTTTTAAGTTTAATTTTAATTTAATACTGATTAAGTATATTGATTTTTTTTTAAAGTAAAAAAATTTTCTAAATTTTCTCTAACAATAAATCATAAATATTCTTATAAACTTTACTTTCCAAATCTTCAATTTCTTCATCCATAAACTTAGATAAAACCCAGTCACTAACTTCATAATTATCATTAAATCCAATTCAAACTTTGATTCTATTAAATTCTTCTCAGAAATATTTTATTATGTCTTTTATCCCATTATGTCATCAAGCACTTCATTTTTCTCTAAATCTTATTTTTCAAAAATCCATACTTAAATCATCAAAAATAACTATAAAGTCTTTTTTATCTATTTTATAAAAATCTACTATTTTTTTTACTGATTCTCAACTCAAATTCATAAAAGTCTGAGGTTTTAATAAAATAGTTTTTTCTCAATTTATAATTCAAGTTGAAACTTCTCACTTGAACTTTGATTCACCTAAAAATTCAGAGAAATTAAACTTCTCTTTTAGATAATCAAGAAATAAAAAACCCAAATTATGCCTAGTTTTTTTATATTTATCTCATGGATTTCAAAGTCAAATTATCAGCTTCATTAAAACTTATTTTTAATTATAAATTAATTTTTTCAAAGAATTGGTATCATTATTTTTCTTAAATACTCTTTGTTATAAAGATAAAACAATATTCAAGCTATAAATCAAAAAAAGTGTCAAACTAAGCTAATTCATGGATTTAGTCAAATTAATAAATTTAATATTATTGCAGTTACTCAACCTGTCCAATCTGGATGTTTTTTTGATTTCAACTCAAGTGTATAATATGTAATTAAAGCCATACAAAAACCACTTATTCAAACAGTGTTATATGAAGAAAAATAAGTTATTCAAAGTCAAACAAAAAAAACATTAAAAAGAAAAAAAGCAATATATTTTTTCTTTCAAACAATAATTTCAACTAAATTTCAAAAGTAATATAGAAAAATAGAATTAGATAAAATATGTAACAAACCACCATGAATAAAATTTGAAGTGAAAAATTGTAAAAAATAATAATAATAATTTCAAGAGTTTAAAAATTTTTTATTCATTCAAAAGTCTATAAAATTAGGAAAAATATAGACTAATATAGTAAAAATTATTGATAGAATTATCAAGTTATTTGAAATAGTATTTTTCATAATAAAAAAATTACTTTTAATAATTTTAGTATATTAAAAGCAACTTTAAAATCAAGAAAAAAGCAATTTTTAAGTTTTCTATTCTATAAAACCAGGATTAATTTCTGAATTATAACTATTATTTAGCTTTAAACTTGGTGTTCAATCAATATAAAATTCAAATCAATCATCATCTATATATAATATTTGTGAAGTAATATTTTTTGTACTATCTACTTCATTTTTGGTATTAATACTCAATAAAGGTCTTTCTTTTCAAATTAATCAATCATCATTTGATTCATCTATTTGTTCCATTGTTGGTAATGGATAATTTACATCATATTTAAAAATTCACATAATCTCTATAAATAAAAATAAAATCTTGTTTATTATAATAATAAAATGCTTTTTGTAAAGTTAAAAAATTTGATTTAGAGAAAATAAGTGATAATATTTATTAGTTATTTTAATATTTTAAATTATTTAATATGAAAAAATTAAGTTTATTATTTGTTTCTATAGCTTTATTTCTTGTTTTGTGATTTAGCTCTGTAAATGCAGCTGATGTTGTTGAGGATACTTGAGATGGTTGAAGTATAACTACAAAAGATGATTGAACTGTAATTACTAAATATGCTGATTGAACTATAGAAACAGTTAAACCAGATTGAAGTAGTAAAACTGTTAATCCTGATGGTAGTACATCTAGTGTTTCTGCAGATGGTGAAACAACAGAAACTCCACCTACATTAAAATCTGCAGATGCAATATGAGATATTTTTGATTCTGTAACTAATGATAGTTCAAGTACAAGCTCAGAAACAACTGATACTTCAAACACAAGTTCAGAAACAAAAAGCTTATGAAATCAAAAAGTAAACTTTACAAAACCTCCAGAAGAAAACAAAACTGGTAATAGTTCTAATGCTAGTTCAAATAGTAGCTCATCTAATGAAACAAAACAAGTATCAAATGTAGCTGTTAAAAAACTACCTCAAACTTGACCTACAGAAATATTATTAATGTTATTTTCATTTATTTTAGCTTGAATTGTTCTTTATAAAAGAAAAAAATAAAAGCTTAAAAAAATAAAAAAGGATTTTCAGAAAATCCTTTTTTATTTTTCATAGTTATTTTACTAAAATCAGGTTCAATGCTTAAAAAATTAAGTAGTTCTTTATCAAGTTTACTAAGTATTTTTGATTTTACTTTAAAAGATTTAGTGTTTTTAACAAATCAAATATA
>Ga0172373_10004607_pt1 | contig 19306 bp, 15 predicted proteins | sample Lak10m_2_FD_114546 | JGI IMG/M metagenome (GOLD analysis project Ga0172373, IMG submission 114546) | Freshwater microbial communities from Kabuno Bay, South-Kivu, Congo - kab_092012_10m | ecosystem: Environmental > Aquatic > Freshwater > Lake | place: Democratic Republic of the Congo...
CGGACGCCTCTTCGCAGCAGCCCTGCAAGTGGCGAATGGCCTGGGCCAGGTCGGCTTCCTTGAAGAGGTGCGAGCCTGCCACCAGCACGCTGGCGCCCGCCTTGGCGCAGGCCGGTCCCCAGGTGCCGTCGATGCCTCCATCCACCTGGATGGGCAGGTCCACCCCCAGTTCCCGCCACAGCTCGCGCAAGCGTTGGATTTTGCGCAGCACGGGCTGGTGGAAGCGCTGGCCGCCGAAACCCGGATTGACACTCATGAGCAGCACGAAGTCCAGGTGGGGTGTCAGCCAGCGCAGGGTTTCCACATCCGTGCCGGGATTGAGCGCCAGACCAGCGCGACAGCCCGCGGCACGGATCTGCTGCAGGAGACGGTCCGGATGGGGGCCTGCTTCCAGGTGCACGGATATCCAGGCGGCACCGGCGCCGGCAAAGGCATCAATGAAGTGCGCGGGATTGTCCAACATGAGGTGCACATCCAGGGGCAGCTCGCTGCGCGAGCGCACGGCTTTCACGAAGGAGGGCCCGTAGCTCAGGTTGGGCACGAAGTGGCCGTCCATCACATCCAGGTGCAGGAGATCGGCTCCTCCCACACGGCAGGCTTCAAGTTGATCCTCCAGGCGGAAGAGGTCCGCCGACAAGAGGGAAGGGGCAATGCTGATCATTCCAGGCTCCTTTCCGCCAGCCGCACATCCACCGCCGAACCCGGCACCAGGGGGGTGCCCGGCGCGGGATCCTGCTCCGCCACAAGCGCTTCATCCCGGGCGGCTCCGCCCACCACCAGAGCTTCCAGCCCCGCCCGCTCCAATGTTCGCCGGGCCTGGGCAAGGGTCAAACCGCTTAGCTGGGGTGTGGATATCCAATCCGGGGCTGGCCCCAGGCTAAGCACCAATTGCACCCGCTCTCCAGGCTCCAGACTGTCGCCGGCCGCGGGAATTTGAGCAAGCACCGAGCCCTGGCCCACGCGGTCGTCGTGGCGCCAATGGATGTCCAGCGTGTCCGCCACGAGGCGAGCCTCCGCCAAAAGGCCACTTGCCTGGCGCAGAGAACTGCCACGAACATCGGGCACGCGACTCTGTCCCACGCCCAGGCTTAAGGTGAGGTGCACGCGGCGTCCCGCCTTGGCCACCCGTCCGGGACGGGGCTGCTGGTCCATCACCGCGCCCGCCGGCACCCGGCCTGCGGGATCCGCCCGACGGGCCTCCAGCACGGGTTCAAAGCCCGCCTGCCGCAAGCGGACTTCCGCCTCCGCCAAAGGCAGGCCCACCACGCCGGGGCACGGGGCCTCCTCGCCGTGGCGGGCAATGCGCGGCATGATGAGACGATCCACCAGGAAAAAGAGCGCCAAGCCCAGTCCCACGAGCCAGGCCAGACGAATGCCCAGGCGCACATGCCAGGGGCGGGTGGGGGGCCCGTCCTGCGGGCGGTTGCGCATCAAGATCCGCGCTCCAGCGCCACGGCCCAGGCTCCTCCGGCTCCGGGGCGACCCTCCTTGGCCACACCGCGCCAGGGGCGCCAGAACCACCCGCCTTGCATTTTCTCTGCCCCGGACCAGGGCAAGGGCATGGCGCGAAAGCCCAGCTGCCGAGCCACCGGCAAGGCCAGTTCGCCATTCTCGCGACGATCCAGACTGCAGGTGCTGTACACCAGACGGCCGCCGGGAGCCAAAAGCTCCAGCGCGTGCCGCAAGAGGGCTCCCTGCAGGGCCAGACTGCCCGCCGTGACAGCTTCCTCTTTGCGCAGGATGTCGGGCCGATGACCCACCGTGCCCGAACCGGAGCAAGGCACATCCAGCAGGATGCGGTCCCAGCCTCCTTCGTGGAAGCGCAAGGCGTCCATGTTCAAAAGCCTGGCCTTGCCTTCCAGGCGGCGCCCCAGGGCACGGGCGCGGCCCGCGTCCGCTTCCACGGCACACAGGTGCAGCGTGGGACAGGAGTCCAGCAACGCCAGGCTCTTGCCGCCGGGAGCGGCGCACACATCGAGCACGCGCATGCCGGACTGGCAATCCAGCAGGCGCAGGGCACCCGCCGTGCTCAGGTCCTGCACCCGCAGACGGCCATCCTGCAGGGGCTTCAACTTGTGCAGCCCGCCGGCAGGGGGCGCGGCCAGCAAGAGGAAGGAATCGTGTTCCGGCGCCACATCCACCTGCAGGCCCTGTTGACGCAGGTGATCCAGCGCCTCCGCCGTCGACCAACGGGACGGATTCACCCGCAGCCACAGCCCACGACCGTGAAAAAGTTGTGTCTTCATGCCGTGCAGCCAGGCCGGCGAAAGTGCGGCGGGGCCCTCCAGCTCCTCCACCAGATCCAGGAACCACGGGGGCAGGCTGAGCGCCGCGGACAGGCTGGCGCGCCACGCGTTGGATGAAGGGGGTTGATCCTGCGGCAGGGGGGCCAGGGGCAGATCCTGGCGCACCACATTGCGCAGCACGGCATTGACAAGGCCCCGCTCCTGGGGCGGCGTGGCGTGCAGTTCCCGCAGGATGCCATCCACCACGGCGTGGGCGGGCTGGCCTGTTTCCAAGAGCAGGAGACCCAGACGCAGGGCGGCCTTCACCCGGGCGCGAGGCGGGCGCTTGAGCAGGTCGGCCAGCACCCAATCGTGGCGGCGCCACTCCTCCAGGGCGAGGCGCAAGAGGGCCGTGTGTCGTGCGGCACCTCCCTCGGCCGAGTGGCCCTGGCGATGGGAAGCCTGCAGCAGTCGGTCGCTCCACGCTCCGCCCTCAAGGCGCTCCAGATCATCCAGCAGGGCGCGCAATTCCACTCGTCAGTCCTCCACCGCATCCAGCCGCACGGCGCCGTGGGCGGGCTGGAAGGCCTGGCGCCACAGCTCCACCTTGGCTGCCTCGGCGGGCAGAAGGACATCCTCCGTCAATTCCACCTGGAAGCCCTCCTCCACGCCGCGCCGCAGCGCCTGGGCGATGAGCGCGAACTCCGGGCGCCGCCCCAGGGCCTCCTCCAGCGTGGTGGTCTCCCGGCGCAGCTTGGCGGTGGCCGCCTCCTGCAGACGCGCCTCCGTGAAGAAGAGCTGGCTGATGCGCAGGTGCCCAGGCCCCACGATCAAGCTGCCGTGTTGCAGCAGCCCCTGTCGCAGCTGGCGCTGGGCGCTGCCCACCAACTTGCGTCCGTCCCACAGGACCTCGCTCTGGGCGGTGGCTGCAAAGCACAGGCCGCCCATTTCCCGGCGATAGGCGGCCGCCAGATCCACCTTGCGGCTCTCCTGGCTGGGTTCAACGCCCAGGTGGCGCAACCCCTCGGCCAGGGCCGCGTTGATGCGGTTGTAGGCGTCCGGCAGGCTGCTGGTGTACAAGGGGGATCCCGTGGGAATGCACACACAGTAGGTGAGTTCCTCGTCGTGCAGCACGGCACGGCCACCCGTCTCCCGGCGCACCACGGGCAGATCCAGGGCTTGGGCGCGCTGCGCAAGGGCCTCGGTCCACACCTGGCTGTGTCCAAGGGAAAGAGTTGCGGGTTGCCAGGCGTAGCAGCGCAGGGTGATGTCTGGCGGAGGAGCGCCGATGCCCCGGGCCAGCACGGCGTCCACGGCCATGTTCCACAGGCCTTCGCCCGCGGGATGAAGCAGGAAGCGTCCCCTCATCCGCCGATGATGCCCCGTTCGGCCTCCTCCATGAAGCGGATGATGCGTGCGGCGTCCTCGTCGCCCGCCGGAGCCACTGCCCGCAGGCGTTCCAGGGCCTGGCCGGCGTTCAGGCTGCCGTGGCCGAAGAAGAGCCGGTAGTGGTCGCGGATGGCGCGCAGGCGTTCACTGTCAAAGCCCCGACGCTTCAGGCCCACCAGGTTGAGACCGCTGTACTTCAGGGGGCGGCCATTGGCCAACACATAAGGCGGAATGTCCTTGGTGATCTCCATGCCGCCGCCCACGAAGACATGGTCGCCAATGCGCACGAACTGGTGCACGGCCACCAGGCCGCCCAGAGTCACCTTGTGGCCGATCTTCACATGGCCGGCCACCTGCACGCCGTTCACCAGGATGCAGCCGTCGCCCACCTGGCAGTCGTGGGCCAGGTGCACATAAGCCATGATGAGGCAGCCTGCGCCGATGCGCGTGGCCCCCGCCTCCTCTGTGCCACGGCTGAGGGTGGTGAATTCGCGGATCACCGTGCCCTCGCCCACCTCCAGCACGCTGTCCTCGCCCTTGAACTTCAAATCCTGGGGCAGACAACTCACGCTGGCGCTCTGGTGAACCTCCACGCGGGGAGCCAGCCGCGCGCCGGGATAAATGACGGCGTGGGGACCCACGCGACAGCCCTCGCCAAGCACCGTGTTCTCGTGCACGATGGCGAAAGGCCCCACTTCCACGCCGGCTCCCAGGCGGGCCTTTTCGTGCACCAGGGCCGTGGGGTGGATGAGTGCGCTCACTTGTCCACCACCATGGCGCTCATCTCGGCGCTGGTGACCAGCTGGCCGTCCACATAGGCCTTGCCTTCCATCAGGCACATGCCCCGGCGCTGCTTGAGCATGGTCAGTTCCATCACCAGCTGGTCGCCGGGCTTGACGGGCTTGCGGAAGCGCACCTTCTCCAGGCCGGTGAAGTAGACGACCTTCTCCTCCGGCCGGTCGTAGCTGTTGAGCAGCAGGATGCCGCCCGTTTGGCCCATGGCCTCCACGATGAGCACGCCGGGCATGATGGGGTGCCCGGGAAAGTGGCCGGGGAAAAAGGGTTCGTTGATGGTGACGCACTTGATGCCGCGCACGAATTCGCCGGGCTTGAGTTCCGTGATGCGGTCCACCAGCAGGAAGGGATAGCGGTGGGGCAGGATGCGCTCGATGGCGGCGATGTCGAAGACCACCTCCGCGCTCAAACGCTGCTGGTATTCCTTCTGCAGGCTCTTGCGCACAGCCTCCTGCTTCAGCTGGCGCACCAGGGCCACATGGGCCGTGTGGCCGCCCCGGGCAACCAACACATGGGCCTTGAGGGGCTGGCCAAGCAGGGTGAGGTCCCCGGCCAGATCCAGCACCTTGTGGCGCACGGGCTCATTGGGCCAGTGGGGATCCTGTTCGCCCAGGATGCGCCGTCCAGCGGCCAGGCGGGCGTGGTCCACCGTCACATGGAAGTGCTCCTCCAGGTGCGCAAGATCCTCGTCCTGAACATCCAGGAAGACCAGGGCGGCGTCCAGGCGCCCCCCCCGGATGAGGCCGCGGCGCTGCAGCTCCACCAGTTCGCTCGCGAAACAAAAGGTGCGCGCCGGGGCGTACTCCTCCACGAATTCGCTCCAGCCGTACATGCTCGTGTACTGGGTTCCCAGGGCGGGGTTGGCATAGTCCACCATGTAGGTGACGCGGAACTCCTCCGAGGGCACCACCACGATGTCCACTCCGCTCTCGTCGTGGTAGACCACCGTGCGGTCCACGCTGAGGAAGTCCCGGGCTTCCTCGTAGTCGGCGATGCCCGCCTCCTGCAAGGCGCGGATGAATGGCGCGGCGCTGCCGTCCAGGATGGGAGGCTCCGGGCCATCCATCTCCATGAGGCAGTTGTCGATGCCCAGCCCCGCCAGCGCGGCCAGCAGGTGCTCGGCGGTGTGTACACGCACGCCGTCCACCGCCAGCACCGTGCCGCGGTCCGTGCTCACCACATGCTCGATGCGCGCCGGAATGTCCACCGTGCGCTCGCCGTCCTGGCGACGGAAGACCAGTCCATGGCCGGCGGGAGCCGGGTGAAAGGTAACCGTGCAGGCGGCTCCGGTGTGCAGGCCCTGCCCCGCCACGCTCACGCTCTGGTGGATGCTGCGCTGGTTGATGTTCATGCCAGGTCCTCTTCCTCGGGGGTGGTTGAATGGCCCAGGGCCGCCTCCAGCGCCTGCAGGCGGGTCAGGCTCAGCTCCAGGGCGCGCTCAAGCTGGCGCACCCGGTTCTGCAATTCCGGCAGGCGCGCCAGGGCCGCCTGTTGTTGCAGGAACTCCCGGTGGGGTCGCGCGGGAAAACCGGCGTAGGTGCGGTCGTCGGGCACGCTCCCCGTCACGCCACTGCCACCGCCGATTTGCACCCGGTCGCCGATGTGGGCGTGGCCGGTGATGGCACTGGCGCCACCAATGCGGCACTGGGCGCCGATGCGCGTGCTGCCGGCGACGCCGCACTGGGCGGCCATGAGCGTGCCCTCGCCCACTTCCACATTGTGGGCGATCTGGATGAGGTTGTCCAGGCGCGCGCCCCGGCGAAGGATGGTGTCGCCCATGGTGCCCCGGTCCAGGCATGTGTTGGCGCCCACCTCCACATCGTCCTCGATGATCACGCGGCCAGCCTGGGGGATTTTCAGCGAACCGCCTTCCGGCAGCGGCGCGAAGCCGAAGCCTTCGGAGCCCACCACCACGCCATTCTGCAGCAGCACGCGGTCCCCCAACACGCTGTGTTCCCGCAGAGTGCACCCGCTGTGGATGAGGCAATCCCGTCCCATGCGCACGCCCCGGTGCACGGTGCTGCGGCCCAGCAGTCGGCAGCCCGCGCCGATCTCCACATCGTCCTCCACCACCACGCCGGGACCCAGCCAGGTGTCCGCGTGCACGCGAGCCGTGGGCGACACCACGCAGGAGGAGTGGATGCCCCAGCCCTCCGGGAGGGCGGGCGGGTGGAAGAGCTGCATGGCGCGGGCGAAGGCCAGGTAGGGTTCCGGGCTGATCAGGCAGGCCGTGCCCTGTGGGCAGATTCCACGGTCCTCTTCCCGCAGGATGAGGACGCCAGCCCGGGTGCCCGGCACCCTGTCCCGGTAGCGGGCGTTGGCCAGGAAGCTCAGGTCGCCGGGACCCGCCTCGTCCAGGCCCTTCACGCCGTGCACCACCCGGGAGGCGTCGCCTTCCAGACCCAAGGCCAAACGGGTGGCCAAGTCCTGCAGGGTGAAGGAAGGCATGCTACTTGCCGTTGGTGGCCGGCACGGGCGTGACCACAGGCGCGGGGGAGGCGCCACCCTTGGCAGCGCCGGTGGCCGTGCCCTGCAGCTTCTCCAGCACCTTCTGGTTCAGGTTGATGTCGATGCTCTCTTCCTTGACATACACCACGATGGGCATGCTGTTGTCCAGGATCATGTCGTAGCCTTCGTCCTCGGCCACGCTGCGGATGGCATCGTTCACCTTGTTCACCAGGGGCTCCATCAGCTCTTTCTGGCGACGGAAGAAGCGGCCGTTTGGCTCGGCGTAGATCTCGGCCTTGAACTCGTCAAGCTGGGCGATCTTGCGGTCGATCTCGCTGCGGCGCTCGCTGCGGGAAACGGGAGACAGGGTGTTCTCCTGCAAGCGGAAGTCGTTCACTTCCGCCTCGATCTCCCCCTCGCGGGCGGCGATCTGCTTGTCCCAGTCCTCCTTCTCCTCCTTCAGAGCGCGCATGCTGGTCTGGTATTCGCTGAAGCTGGACAGCACCTGCTCCGAGTTGATCACGCCCAGGCGCATGTCCTTGGATTGGGCGGTGCCCTGAAAGATGAACAGGGCCAGCAAGGCCAGCAGCGTCAAGGAACGGGTCATGGTGCACTCCTATGCGGGTTGTTGGCAATGGCGACGGGGGCCGTCAGGATCAGAACTCCCGGCCGAACTGGAAGTGGAACTCCCACTTGCCCTGGCGCAAGCCATCCTCTGCGTTGAGGCGGTCGAAGCCATAGGCGTAGTCCAGCCCGATGAGGCCGATCATGGGCATGTGCAGGCGCATGCCCAGCCCGGCGCTCTTGTCCAGATCACTTAGAGAGGCGCTTTTCAGGTTCTTCCACACCTTGCCCGCCTCGCCGAAGACCAGGCCGTAGACAGTGGGGTTGGGAATCAGCTGGAAACGCACCTCGGTGCCCACCTTGAACATGGCGCGGCCGCCGTCCTCCCCCGTACCCACACTGCGGTCGTCGTAACCGCGCAGGGGCGTGCCGAGGCTGAGGCCGCTGCCACCCATGAAAAAACGCTTGATCCAGGGCACTTCGTCGGCTTCGCCCAGACCGTCCACAATGCCCGCCTCCAGGCTGTTGTAGTGGATGAAACGGCCCAGGAAGGGGCTGTAGCTGCGGGCTTCCAGGGTGTAGCGCTGAAAGTCCCGGTCTCCTCCCAGGAAACCGCCGCCGATCTCACTGTCCAGGCGCACGGTGCTGCCGTTCTGGGGAAACTCCGGGTGGTCGCGGCTGTCGCGCACCAGGGAAAGGTTCAAGGTGGAAGCCAATTCCGGCACATCCTCGTAGATGCCGCGACGGTTCAGGTCCTCCCGGGATTCGTCCACGAAATGGGTGTAGACCGTCTCCTCCAGGCGGTAGGTGCCGCTGACGCGAAAGAAGTTGTCCGGCCAGGCCAGGCGCTTGCCCAGGGTGACGCTGCCGCCCCGGCTCTGCTGGTCGAAGTCCCAGTTGTAGGCCTGGGTGCGCTGGATGTCGAAGACGCGGAAGCCCGCCAGGATGGGACGGTCGTAGAGCCAGGGCTCCTGGAACTCCAGGTTCAGGCTGCGGTAGGCTTTGGCGAACTGCCAGTCGAAGGTGAGGGTCTGCCCCTTGCCCATGAGATTGTTCAGGGAGAAACCAATGCTGCCCACCAGCTTGTCGCGCTCGCTGTAGCCCGCGCTCATCATGATCTGGTCCGTGTTCTTCTCTTTCACCTCCACCGTCATGTCCACCTGGTCGGCGCTGGCGATGTCGATGTTGGGGTTCACGGTCTCGAAATAGTTGAGAATGGTCAATTCGCGCAGGCTGCGGCGCAGCTTGCCCACATCGAAGGTGTCGCCGGGCTTCAGGTGCATTTCCCGGCGCATCACCTTCTCACGGGTCTTGTCGTTGCCGGCGAAGTCCACCCGACGCACGGTGAAGACATTGTTCTCCGTGATCTCGAAGCGCAGGTCGATGACGCTCTCGCCCTGGGGAATCTCCACCGGCTGCACCTGGGCCTGGATGTAACCCCGGTTGTAATAGAGGTCGTGCAGGCCCTCCTGCACGCTCTGGTCCAGCTTCTTGCGGGAGTAAGGTTCGCCCGGACGCAGCAGGAGCAGGCGCTGCAGTTCCTCGTTGGTGAAAATGGTGTTGCCCGCCCAGCTCACCTGACCCACGGTGTAAAGCGCGCCTTCGTAGAGGCGGACGAGCACTTTCAGATCCCGGCTCTCCCCATCGGCCCACACGCTGTCCGACAGAACCCGCGCATCCCGGTAACCCAGGTTGTGCAGGTAGTCCACCAAAAGGCTCTTGTCCTCCTCGAAAGCTTCCCGGTCGAAGGTGCCACTGCGGAAAATCATGCGGGGGCGCGTCTTTTTCATCTTGCGCACCAGACGAGAGTCGGAGACCGCGCTGTTGCCCTCGATGAGCACTTCATCGATGCGCAGTCGGGGCCCCTCCTTGATCACCACATACAAGTCGGCCTGGCCCTCCACCTCGTCCCGCACCTGGGTCTCGATCTCCGCCTGGCGGAAGCCTTCCTTCTCATAAAGGTCCAGCAGGGCCCGCCGCACCTTGAAAAGCTCTAGCTCTCCCAGGATCTGGCCAACCACGGCAAGGGGACGCAGGGCTTCCTTCAGGCGCGTCTTGCCCAGCTTGTCGTTGCCCAGGATCTCCACCGTGCGCAGACGGGGAAGCTCCACGACCTGGATCTCCAGGAAGACGCCGTCCTCCGTCTCGCGCTGCAGCACCACATCCACGGCGGTGAAGCGCTTCAGGCTCCACAGTTGGCGGATGGCCTGCTGCACATCCTCGCCCTTCAAGGGCATGCCCGTGCGCAAGCCGCTGTTGATGCGGATGAGCTGCTCATCCGTGTGAGTGTTGCCAGTAACGCTCAGGCCCTTCAGCACAGGGCCGCCGGCTTCGGGAGTCGGCTGGGCGAAAAGGGCGCCAGCCAGGCAAAGAAGCCAGATCAGGAGGGTGGTGGGACGCATCCGGTGAGGTGGATTCCTGTGTTGATCAACGCTGATGGAAGTTAGGGAGAGGGGCGGGCAAAACCAATGCAGGGCAAGCTGCTGCAGCGCCTGCTGCGGTGCTCAGGCTGGTGGATGCAGGGCCGTCCAGGCGGCCAGCACCTGGGCCAGGGCGCCTTCCACGCTCACCTCCCCTCGCACCAGGCCCTTCTCCAGCCGGGGCAGGAGCGTGGCCAGGGAGGGCTGGGCCAACACCGCATCCAACAGGGCCTCCTGGGCCAGGGGAAGAAAGCAGCGCCGCTCCTGCTCCAGGCGCCAGGCCTCCAGGCCACCACCCTGCCGCCGATGCTCCGCGCAGGCCAGCACCTGGATCCACAACGCGTCCAGGCCTTCCCCAGTGAACGCACTAAGCGCCATCACCTTGCGCGCCCAGCCATCCTCCGGGGCGCTGCCCATGTGCAGGGCCGCGGCCATGTCCGCCTGGGTGCGCCGTGCGGCGGCCAGGGTGTCGCCATCGGCCTTGTTCACCGCCAGGATGTCGGCCTGCTCCATCACCCCACGCTTGATGCCCTGCAAGTCGTCGCCGGCGGCTGGGGTGAGCAGCAAGAGGAAGACATCCACCAAATCGCGGATGCCCACTTCGCTTTGCCCCACGCCCACGGTCTCCACCAGCACCAGATCAAAGCCCGCCGCTTCGCAGAGGCGGATGCCCTCCCGGGTGCGTCGGGCCACGCCGCCCAGGCTGCCGCCGGAGGGACTGGGACGGATGAAGGCTTCCGGACGGGCGGCCAGCGCCGCCATGCGGGTCTTGTCGCCCAGAATGCTGCCGCCGGAAATGCGGCTGGAAGGATCCACCGCCAGCACCGCCACCCGGTAGCCGTGATCCGTCAGGCGGCAACCCAGGGCGTCGATGAGCGTGCTCTTGCCTGCACCCGGCGGGCCGGATATGCCCACGCGCAGGCTGTGCCCGGTGTGCGGCGCCAAAGCCTGCAACAGCTCCGCCGCCGCCTGCATGTCGCGGGGCAGGCGACTCTCGCTCAAGGTGATGGCCTGGCTGAGACGGGTGCGATCCCCAGCCAGCACGCCCAGGCGCAACTCGTCCAGGCTGGGAGGCTTATTGGCCATGCGCCGTCCCCATCACCTTGTGCCCAGTTCCCTCTGCTCCAGCAGGTCCAGCATGCGCAGCGCCGCCTGGGGAATGACCGTGCCCGGGCCGAAGATGGCCGCCGCGCCATTCTCGAGCAGGAAGGCATAGTCCTGGGCGGGAATGACTCCGCCCACCACCACCAGGATGTCTTCCCGACCCAGGGCCGCAAGCTCCGCCACCAGTTCGGGCAACAGGGTCTTGTGACCGGCGGCCAGGCTGCTCATGCCCACCACATGCACATCGTTCTCCACGGCCTGGCGTGCGGCCTCGGCGGGCGTTTGAAAAAGGGGGCCCACATCCACATCGAAGCCCATGTCGGCGTAAGCCGTGGCCACCACCTTGGCGCCGCGGTCGTGGCCGTCCTGCCCCAGCTTGACGATGAGGATGCGCGGCTGGCGCCCCGCCGCCAGAGCGAAAGCGGCACAGCGCTGGCGCACTTCCTGGAAGCTCTCCATGCTTTCCGCCTCCCGCGAATACACTCCCGACACGCTGCGCACCACCGCCTGATGGCGGCCAAACACTTCCTCCAGCGCCAGGCTGATCTCCCCCAGGCTGGCCTGGGCCTCCACCGCCTGGATGGCCAGTTCCAGCAGGTTGGCCCCCTCCTCCTCGTTGGCGGCGGCGTGGGTGAGGGCACGCAGGCTCGCGGCGCAGTGCGCCTCGTCCCGGTGGGCCCGCAAGTGGCGCAGGCGCTCCTCCTGGGCCTGGCGCACCGCCGTGTTGTCCACCTCCAGGATCTCCAAGGCCATTTCCTGCTCAAGACGCAAGTGGTTCAGGCCCACCAGGCGATCCTTGCCCGCGTCGATGCGCGCCTGGCGTCGGGCGGCGGCCTCCTCGATGCGCAACTTGGGCAAGCCGCTCTCGATGGCGCGCGCCATGCCCCCCAGCTCCTCCACCTCCTGGATGAGCGTCCAGGCCTTGTGGGCCAGCTCGTGGGTCAGACGCTCCACATGATAACTCCCGGCCCAGGGATCCACCACGCGGCAGATGCCGCTCTCCTCCTGCAACAGAAGCTGCGTGTTGCGCGCGATGCGGGCGCTGAAGTCCGTGGGCAGGGCGATGGCCTCATCCAGGGCGTTGGTGTGCAGGCTCTGGGTGCCTCCGCCCGCGGCGGCCAGCGCCTCCACGCAGGTGCGCACCACATTGTTCCAGGGATCCTGCTCTGTCAGGCTCCAGCCACTGGTCTGGCAGTGGGTGCGCAGGGCCAGGCTCTTGGGGTTGCGCGGCTGGAAGGGTTGCAGCAGCCTCGCCCACAAAAGACGAGCGGCGCGCAGCTTGGCCACCTCCATGAAGTGGTGCATGCCGATGCCGAAGAAGAAGGAGAGGCGTGGCGCGAAGGCGTCGATGTCAAGCCCGGCTTTGAGGCCCGTGCGCACATATTCCAACCCGTCAGCCAGGGTGTAGGCCAGCTCCAGATCCGCCGTGGCCCCTGCCTCCTGCATGTGGTAGCCGCTGATGGAGATGCTGTTGAAGCGCGGCATGTGGCGGCTGGTGTGGCGGAAGATGTCGGCGATGATGCGCATGCTGGGAGCCGGCGGGTAGATGTAGGTGTTGCGCACCATGAACTCTTTCAGGATGTCGTTCTGGATGGTGCCCGCCAGGTGCTCCGGCGCCACGCCCTGCTCCTTCGCCGCCGTGATGTACAGGGCCATCACCGGCAGCACGGCGCCGTTCATGGTCATGGAAACGGACATGCGGTCCAGGGGAATGCCCTGGAAGAGGATGCGCATGTCCAGGATGCTGTCGATGGCCACGCCCGCCTTGCCCACATCGCCACGCACGCGGGGGTGGTCGCTGTCGTAGCCCCGGTGGGTGGCCAGGTCGAAGGCGATGCTTAGGCCCTTCTGCCCAGCGGCCAGGTTGCGCCGGTAGAAGGCGTTGGACTCCTCCGCCGTGGAAAAGCCCGCGTACTGGCGCACGGTCCAGGGTTGGGTGCTGTACATGGCCGGGTAGGGCCCCTGCAGGAAGGGTGGCAACCCCGCCGTGAAGGCAAGGTGCGCCAGGCCCTCCACATCCCGGGCGTCGCGACGGGCGGGCATCTCCAGGCCTTCCGCCGTGGTGAAGGAAGGTGAGGGACGGCGCGGACTGTCCAGACCGGAGCCCGATGCCACGCGCCAGGGCAGTTCACGAAAATCAGGCAGGCGGCTCATGGGCGGGCCTCCAGGTGCTGCAGGATGGGCTCCAGCATCTCGTCCAGCGTGGCCTTCAGGTGCACATAGCCCTGCAGGCCGGCGGCGTCCAGGGCTTCCACCTGGGCGGCGGGCCTGCCGGCCAACAGCACCAGGGAGGGGGTCCGCCCCGATCGGCGCTCCAGGGCGCGCCAGTGCTGCAGGAAGGGCAAGGCCGACTGGGCGTAGGCATCGTCCTGGCCGCAGAGCACGAGTACCGGCGCGCCGTGGGCGTGGGCCGCCTTCGCCGCGGCTTCGCCATCCGGCGGACTCTCCACCAGCTGGTGTTCCAGACCGCCTGCCGCCAGCAGGTCGCGGCAGAAATCCACCCGGGGTCCCCATTCCTTCATCGTGCCCAGCGCAAGCAGGGCGATGGGCCGGGCGCAGGCTCTTCCCCGCTGGTGCAGCGCTTCCAGCACGGTGGACAAGCGCCGTGGTCTGATGATGGCGAAATCCCGTCCCGGGGCATCCTCCTCCAGGGAAGGCGGGTCCATCCACACGGGGATCTGCTCCCGCGCCAGGGCATAGCGGCTGCTGCCCACCAGCACCTGGCGGCGCCCAAGGAATGCTGCCTGGCCTTGTTGCGCCGCCTGGGCGATCCCGTTCTGCAGGATCCCCTGCTCCAGCGCCTTCCACAACCCTCCGGCGGCCTCCAGCGACTGGAAGAGCGCCCAGGCCTTTTCCGCCAGACCCAGGGTCAGCTCCTCCACATGGCCGCTGCCCCGGGCGGGATCCTCCACATGGCCCAGGAGGGCCTCCTCCCGCAACACTTCCTGTGTGTTGAAGGCCAAGCGGGCCAAATCCTCATCCGTGCGCCCCAAGCCATCCGCCAGGGTGGGCAGGCCAAGGAAGTCCACACCAGCGCAGCGGGCAGCGAAGCCCTCCAGCGTGACGCGCAGGGCGTTGTTCCACGGATCCTGGCGGCTGTGGCTGCGCGTGCTGCCCCGGGCCCCCAACAGGATGACGCGCTTGTCCGCCGGGCGCCCGAGGGCCTCGAGGAAGCGCGCCCCCAAGAGGCGGGCCGCACGCAGGGCGGCCATGCTTTCGAAGAGGCGCGGTGTGCAGGACAGTTCGTGCTCCGTGTGGTCCAGTGCCTGGTCCACGCAGGCACCGGCGGCTTCCAGTTCGCGCAATGCGGCCGCCCACATGGCCAGCCAGGCGGCCAGTTCCTGAGCCGGCGTGGCGCCAGCCTCGTGCAGGGGCCACGCGCACAGGAGAAGTCCCGCGCGACCACCCAGGGGCCCACGCCACAGCTCCGCCAGCTCCGTCGCCCAGGCCCTGTCGGGTATGGCACCCGTCGCAAGGGCGCTGCCGTGCACTTCCACCAGCAGACGCTCGCCCCGATCACGCCGCAGAATCCAGTCACCCAGCTTTTGCGCCTCCCCACCTTCCAACAGCAGGCGGGCGGAATCTGTCGGGAGCGCCGCCACAGCCTCGTCCCAGGCGGCCAAAGAGCCGGGGGAGGCGTCCAGCACGCGCAGCGGCAACTCATTCTGGCCTCGCTGGGCCAGCCAAGCCAATTGGTGGGCCACCTCATCCTTGTCGGTGGACCAGGCCCGCTGACGAGATGCGCAGCCGCGCATGGGCAGATCCGGCCCCGCGCTTTCCAGATGGGCGGGCGCGGGTTCGTCCGCGCGGTGAAGCAGTCGCAGCGGCAAACCATCCTCTGTCACGGGAGCAAGGCTGTCCAGTGTCCGCCCCTTCAAACTGTCCTGCACGGCCTTTTCCCAGGCCTCATGGGGCGTCGGGGGGAAGGAGGCGAAGAGCCCCGGCGATTCGTGCGCGTGTGTGGTGCCCATGGCACTCCCATCCTTGGAAAGCCCGCAAGCCCCCTTCCCAAAGCTGACAAGGGTAGGCGTGCGCGGCGACGGCGTTTTCTGCCTCAGCGGCTTGAGGAGCATGAAAGGCGGCCAGGCGCCGCCTTTCGTGACGAGTGGGATGGCAAGTCCTGTGCCAAAGGAGCCTGTGGCTTCAGGCGTTGAGCTTGCGGAATTCGGCGAAGTTGTGCACCACCAGATCCGCACCCCGGCGCTCCAGCCAGCCGTCGTTTTCCAGCTTGGCCAGGAGCCTGCTCATGGTCTCCCGGCTGGTTCCCGCCATGGAGGCCAGGTCCCGCTGCAGGGGTAGATCCGTCAGCACCATGTCCGAGCCTTCCGCCCGGCCCAGATCCCGGCAGAGGTGGATGACCGTGTTGATCACCCGCCCGCGCGCATCCAGCGAACTCAGCGAGACCAGCTGGGCGTCGGTCTTGCGGATGCGCCCGGCCATGAGTTTGAGCAGGGAGATGGCCACGCTGGGATAGCTGTGCAGGATGTCGAAGAAATCCTTGCGGCGCAGGCTGAGGAGTTCCACCTCGTCCAGGCTCGTCACCGTGGCGCTGCGCGGGCCTCCGTCGATGATGGAAAGCTCACCGAAGAAGTCCGCCGGCCCCAGGATTGCCAGGATGACCTCCTCGCCGGCGCTGTTGATGCGCGAGATCTTCACGCGCCCGCTGCGGATGACGAAGAGCACCTGGCCTTCGTCCTCCTCGAAGATGATGAGGTTGTTCTTGCGGTACTTCTTGGCGCTCAGGCGCTCGGCCACGCGCATGAGGTCGCCGTCCTCCAGATCCTCGAAGAGGATCACGCTGCGCAGGAAGAGGGGATCTGTAACCATGCAAGCCTCCGTCAGTCGCCAGTGGAGGACGCGGCGTCGCCGGCCAGCGTCCGGATGTGCTCCCGCACGGCGGGCAGCAGGAAGGTGGCGTCCAGATTCGCAGCCGCCAGGATGCGCGCCAGCACCTGGGCCCGCTCCAGAGTGGACAGACGGCGGTTGAGGATGATCAGCTCTTCGTCCCGGCTGCGGCACCGGCCGCTGCGGAAGGAGCCGCGCTCCGTGCGCACCTTGAAGCCAAGGCTGCGCGCCGCCTCCTCCAGGCCCTCCAGTGTGGCCTTGTCCTCGGCTTCCCGTCGTGCTGCGCTTTGCTTGTCCATGAAAAAAGGTAGCGCCCTGAATGGCCCACTCCAAGCCAATCGCCTACAAGAGCTCGTGCAGGCCCTCTTCTTTCAGGCGCTGGATGACCTGGGGCAGATCCTGATGTCGAGCCATGGCGCACACCAGCAGGGCGTCGGGCGTGTCCACAACGATGGCGTCCTGCATGCCCAGCAACACCACGCTGCGCCGCCCCGCCTGCACATGGCAATTGCGGCTGCCCACGAAGAGCGCCTCGCCCTGGGTGCTGTTGCCCTCCGCGTCCTGGGGAAGCATGCGGTGGATCTCCGCCCAGGTGCCCACATCGTTCCACGGAAAAGTGGCCCGCACCACGCGCACCTTGCCCGGCACGCGGCCGGCGGGCTCCATCACCGCCACATCGATGGAGACGCTGCGCAGACTCTGGTAGGCGTGGGCCAGCGCCGCCTGCCCCTGTGGCCCGTCCAGGGTGGCGGCCAGCGGTTCCAGGGCCTCCCAGGTCTCCGGCAGCCAGCTCTCCAGTGCTTCGATGAGGGCCTCGTTCTCCCACACGAAAATGCCGGCGTTCCACAGGAAGTCACCGGAGCGCAGGAAGAGCATGGCGGTTTCCAGGTTGGGCTTCTCGGCAAAAGTGCGCACGGCGTGCACGCCCGGCGCCAACTCCGCCTCGGCGTGCTGGATGTAGCCGTAGCCCGTTTCCGGGCGATGGGGACGGATGCCCAGGGTGACCAGGTGCCCACCCTGACAGGCGGACAAGGCCCGCTCCAGTGTGGTGCGGAACTCTTCGCCGTCGCCCACGAAGTGGTCGGCGGGCAACACCATCACGCGTGCGCCGGGATCGCGGTGGCGGATCACCGCCGCCGCCAGCGCCACGCAGGCCGCCGTGTTGCGGCCGGCGGGTTCGCCCAGCACATTCTGCGGCGGAAGTTCCGGCAGCAGCTCCCGGGTGCGCTCCACATGCAGGGCGCTGGTGACAATGAGGACGCGCTCCGGCATCACCACGCCCTGTAGGCGACGCACACTCTCCACGATCAGCGGCTGGTCGCCGAAGATGCTCAGGAACTGCTTTGGGCGCTCCAGGCGGCTGAGGGGCCAGAAGCGCGCCCCCACTCCTCCCGCCATCACCACGGCCCACACCGACTCACTCATGGAAGCCACTCCGGCAGATTGATGGGCACTTCACTTTGAATCCAGCCGGGCAGCACCTCCACCGCATCCGGCAGCTGCAGCCAGGGCTCCGCCAGACGGTGCCCCAGGCGACCCGGCGACCAGCGGCCGTCCCCGTCGCGGTCCTGAAAGATGGACAGGCTCCACGCACCCGGGCGCAGGCCCTCCACCAGGCCTTCCCGCGTGAGCGGCACGCTGCGCTCCACGGCGTCCTGCTTCACCAGCAGACGCCATTGTCCACCCGCAGGGATGCGGGCGGCACGCCACTGGATGCCGCCCTCCGCCAAGGGGTTCACGGCACCGCCCGGCGCTTCCGCCGGCATCATCAGGCGGAGGAGGCTGTCCGGCCACTGGCGGGCTCCGGCTTCCAGGAAGCCGCGCTCCAGCCACAAGGCCCCGCCCTCTCGTTGGGGACGCAGTTCCCACTGCTGGGCCGAGAGGCGGCGCACGGGCACTGACAGCGTGTCTGTTCCGAGCACCTGCCGCGCCCGCCGGGGAAAGCACCGGGCCGCCAGCGCGGTGGTGATGGTGCGCTCCCCCGTGCCCCACGCGCGCCCCAGGGCGGCCATGTCCACAAGGGGAGAGCTGAAAGCCTGCAGAGGTGGCGACAGGTCAAGCGAGTCCGCGCCACTGCGGAAACGAAGCCGGTGAGGCAGGCTGTCAGCGGCCGCGGCCAGGCTGATCATCCAGCCTCTTTCCTGTTCCACCAGAGCCCCCAACGGCACTTGGCGGCCCTGGGAATCCGTCAATTCCAGCAAGCCCAGCCGCACGCTGTCCGCCGCCGCGCCACGACGCAGGGAATCCGGCCATTGGGACAGAAGGGGTGTCTCCAGCCAGGCGGACAGGTGAACATGCTCCCGGTCGACAAAGCGCGCACTTTCCAGCGACAGAGTGTCCGGACCCGCCAGCAGGCTGCTGCGGAAGAGGGCGGCCTCCCGGCCGAGGGTATCCGGGGTGAGGAGCAGGCGGCTGCACAGGGCGGCCTCTTCCTGGCCCACCTGCCACCAGCCATCGCCATTGGCATCGCGCACGGCCATGGCGAACCAGGGACCTGCCCCAAGGCCCTTCACCACCGCTGTGCCGGTGGAATCCGGCGTGCAGCGCCAGGGGGCCTGTCCGAAGCGGCGCAGTGGACGCTCCGCCAGGGGCCACAGCCAGAACTCCAGCCCATCACGGTCGGCGCGGGCCGAAGATCCCGTGCGCAGGATCAGTTGCAGCGTGTCCAGCCCCTCGCCGGTGGAGAAAGGCACCACCAGCGGCTGGGCCAACGCATTGCCCGCCAGATCCTTGGCGCTCTTGCCGATCTCCAGGGTCCAGGTGCGTCCCGGCGGCAGCGCCTGATCCGGACGCAGATGCAGGGTGCGACCGCTCCAGTCGCTCTCCAGCCTCCCCTCCCAGCGCGGATTGAAGATGAGGGCGCGGCCCACGCTGGCGCGGTCCATGTATTCACTGAAGGCGATTTCGATGGTGGGGCGCGAGGGCAAGCCCGTGCTGCCCGCGGCGGGCGCCACCAGGCGCGCCTGGGGGGCCTCGGCGTCGGGAGGCAGGCCGGGCGGCATGGCGATGCGGGCACACCCCGTCGCCAGGGCCAACAGGCCCACCCTCAGCCAGGGCGAAAAGGCGGTGACTTTCATCAGGGACGGGTCTCCGCCAGGGCCTGGCGGAACCACTCCACCGTGGGCGGCAGCCCCTGGCTCAAGGGAACGCGCGGCTCCCAACCCAGCATGCGCCGGGCCAGGCCGATGTCCGGCTTGCGCTGGCGGGGATCGTCCTTGGGCAGTTCACGGTGCACGATGGGGCTGGAGCTTCCCGTCAAGGCCACCACCTGCTCGGCCAGCTGGCGAATGGTGAACTCCTCCGGGTTGCCCAGGTTCACAGGACCGATGAAGCCGTCCTGGGCCATCATGCGCAACATGCCCTCCAGCAGATCGTCCACGAACTGGAAGCTGCGTGTCTGGCTGCCGTCGCCGTAGAGGGTGATGGCCTCCCCCTTCAGGGCCTGCAGGATGAAATTGCTCACCACGCGCCCGTCGTTCTGGGCCATGCGCGGACCGTAGGTGTTGAAGATGCGGA
>Ga0172373_10004608_pt1 | contig 19304 bp, 19 predicted proteins | sample Lak10m_2_FD_114546 | JGI IMG/M metagenome (GOLD analysis project Ga0172373, IMG submission 114546) | Freshwater microbial communities from Kabuno Bay, South-Kivu, Congo - kab_092012_10m | ecosystem: Environmental > Aquatic > Freshwater > Lake | place: Democratic Republic of the Congo...
ATATAATCTGAATATTACTTGTTTATTAGCTAAATCTACACCTACCGCCATATTATTTCTCCAATTTAAACATAGAAAAAATCCCTACATATTTTATTTATATAGGGATTTTTTCTATGTTTTTGATAAATTTTGTTCTTTATTCTTCCGTTTTCTTTTCTGTAAAACTTCTTATATATTTCATTTGTTCTTCGATATACTTTTTCATTTCATCTTTTTTATCTTGATCTAAATTTCACATATGATCTTCTCATAATCCTTTATTGATAAGACCTTTTTTCATCATTGATAATTGGTGATTTTTCTTATCTTTTTTTGATTTACAATTTTGAGTTGAATACTTTTTTGTAAATTCTGGATTTTTTTTCGTTTTTTGTAATCTTCTTCGTTGTTCGCGATTTAGCTTTTGATATTGCTCTTTAGTTTCATCACTTTGTAGTTCTATATCAAACTTATCAGACATATAATACCCCCGCTAATTTAACTTTATAACATTATATAGTTACATTTCTATCTAAAACTATTAAGATTTTTTTATCTTTTTTTGTTTTGTTACTTCATCCGTTTGTGGTTGTTCAATAATAATTGGTTCAACAATAATCGGTTCTTCAATTTTTTGTTCTTCTAAAACAATTGATTCTTCTTCGATAACTGGCGTAGCTATTGTTGCTTTACGAGCAGATTCTGATATTATTGTTATTGGTCTTCTCATTTTTAGATTGTTCCTTTTATCTACCTATTATATTTTTTTGTAATATCATGAGTTGATCTGGTACTATTTTTGATTTTTCTTTATTTCTTAAACTGAATTCATAATATAGTTTTGATTTATCTAACTTATTTATAAAATCAACTCTAATCGTTAATGCTTTTGTTAATTTCGATGGATATTTTATTTTTGCAAATGTCATTTTTAAGTTTAATTTTTGACTTAAATCTTCTTTTGTTGTTAATTTCACGATTTTTGTTTTATTTGGTGATTTCGTATCTTCTCTTAAATATCAGTATCCATATCCTCATGAACACGCAATAAGATTTCTTAAATACTTTTGACCGATTGAATTTATTTCGCATTCCACCCAACTTTGTAATTTCTGTTTTTCCGTTTGATTCTTATAATCGTTTAGTCCGACAATAACTCTTTTTCAGTCTATTTGTGATACAATCTTATTAATTGTATAATATCCCATATACTTTTCCGGATTTGGATTTAGTGATATCTTACCTGTAGTTTTATCATCAATAAATAAACCGCCAGTGCCTAAATTAAATAAAGTATCTCCCGATTTATTTTTTATACTTATATAATGCTCTTCTCCATTTTTCATTTTTATTGTGCAATCCGCTAATGCTTTTCCGAATAATGCCGGATCTATTGCCGCAGCTCAATTTTCAAATCCACCACCCATCAAGAAATCTTTTCTTTTTGAGTTTTGTCCACCAGTTTGCGTAATTGATTTAATATCTTTTCGTAAAATACCCATTTGTGCAAAAACATAATCCGATAAAGGGGTTTTTTTGTTTGGTTGCAAACTATCAACGGTATCTTTTTCAAAGTTTTCACCTTTATTACCACCTTTAGTCAATAAAACAGTTGCATCTTTTGGTTTATCTTTTATATTAACTGAAAATTTATATGCAGTAAATTTGGATGATGGATTTTGTGGCTTATTTGCTGGAATTTGATCAACGTTTGTTCTAAATAATTTTTCTAAATACTTTTCGAAATCATCAGATGTTATATCAATCTTGCCCGTCTGTTTTACTCTAGTATCGCTTATTGCATTTTTACTTGTTTTATCTAATGAACCATTTGAATTATTTACTATTTGATCCTGAATATCGGTAACGTTTTTTATTTGTTGTATTTGCTTTTGTTGATCACCAAATAATTCTTTTAATATTGACTTTATCGTTTTTTGTTTTTCTTCTTTCATTAATTCTTGTCCCCTCGCTAATGCAATAACTATATCCGCATATGTTTTTGATGATCTTATGCTATTTTTTATCTTATTCAACTTAAATGCCGTGATCTTCACGGATCTGATTATACTATCTTTTTTGATGTTATCGGATGCTGACATATTTTGATGTAAGATTTGTAAATCATTTATTGCATTATTCGTTAATTCTATTAGTTGATTGATATTAACCGGAGAATTTGGATTTAATGGTTCAACTCCTCTTTTTATTGCAAACTTCGATGATTTCATTTGTAAATATTTCGCCGCATCGCCATTGAATCTACCTACTAATTCATCTCCAATCTTTACGGTTTTCAAGCCAAGAACATCTTGACAAATATATCTATAATATTCTTTTTGTATTTCTTTTATTTTTTCTGCCGGTTTTCACATTTCCCTATTGTATACGGAGAAATCACCCGTTACTTTATATAGTTCGTTATCTTTTCCATATAAAGCAATACCTTCTATACCAGGACCACCTTCAATTGTTTCAGATCCTGGATCTCTTAAATTTGACACCATTTTATTTAGAACCGAACTGCTTATTTTTACGCTTAGTGATTTTGCTAATTGTAACGCTTCATCTTCGGTCAAATCATTTCTACTATTTAATTCTACGGCTTCCGGATATTCTTTTCATTTCTCGACAACGTCTCCGAGTTCATCTTTTATCTTTTGAGAATCTATCTTTATCGGTCCAACAAACTTTCATTTAGATGTTTCTTGAGTTATTGATGCTTTTACTTGAGTTAAATCATCCCCTTCATAATTGATAACTTCAGATGTAACCAATACGGTACCAATCATTTCAGCTACTTTATTTAAAAGTTGTTTTTCGTTCTTTACTTCGGTATTTCCGGCAATTGTATGCAAAACAATATAATTTGTTGTTTTTGAATAAGGAACAACGTTTGATATTTCACCGTATATGATTTCACTATTTATCATATTGCCGTCAAGTAAACCCAACGCCCTAATCATTGATGGATCTAATCTTTCTATACCCTCTCTAACGGCTTGAAAGCCGGCTCTATAAGCATCTCCAGCTGGGTGGTATAATGAATATTTTTCTTTTGCGTCAAAGATCTTTCCTATCTTTCCACCTAAATCAAATATGGCTTTGCCGCTAGAATCATCAATACCTCAGAACATATTTCGACCATCGACTTTTTCATACATTTCATATTTACCAGAAAAGATATCTTGAAAGAAATTGAAGATATCTTTTCCTTTGAATACTTCATATCCGTGAGCCATGTGCCCCCCACGGCCACCTTCTTTTAATAGTTTTCCATTTAATTTCGGGGTTTTTATAATATCTTCAACTCTCATTAAATTTAATTGGTTAATGACCGTTCCATAATCTTGATTTGAAATATAATCATTATCATGTCAACTCTTAATTAAATTATTTAAAGATTTGAAATTAACATTTCCTGATATCTTCAATTTTATTGGCATACTTGCTATATTGTTTTCTATTTCCGATAATGCGTGTAATCTATGATGACCGTCATCAATGCAACATGTTAAATCATCATCAATTCTAACCGTTAGTGGATCTATAAAACCGTTCAAACCTATTGATCTTTTTAATCTATCTCATGCATTAATTTCATATTTACCGAATCTATTTAATTCATTACCATCAGCACTTATTATGGTTGATGGAAATAATCTTTTTGATCTAGAAAACGATTGAATGAATTTACTATTTATACTAATTGGATTATTCAAATCAATATAAATCATTTGATTTGATGGTTGTGGAATAATTTCTATATCGATTGGTTCTTTATTTGCATCTAAAAATGTACATTCTTTCATTATGTTTTCTCACATAATTTCTTTTTTAAAGTTTGTCATTTTTGATAAAATCTTATCTATGACATTATTTGCCGATATATTCAATTGACCTTTTTTTGTTTTCGGTAAATCAAATATAATCTTGCCGTTCTCTTCTTTATATGGAAATCTATTCTTTAGGTTTGATAATACTGCGGATCTGAGCTGTCCAAATACTTTTCTTGCTTCTTTTTCACTACCAAGATCTATATTGTTATAAAAACTGTTGAAGTCATTTGATAATATGAAATTTCTAATCATTGTTCCGGATACTCTTTGTTCAGTATCACCTTCAGCTTTTTTCATAGGAATTCCAATTATTTCAACGCTTGGCATATTTTCTTTTTGTTTCAATCACTCTACTTGAGATTGAAACTTTGCAACATCTTCTTCACCTAACACTAAAACAAGTTTATCATTTTGGGATAACTTTAATTTGTTACTTATTGAAAGTAAGTCGGTTGCGGATAATATCTTAAGCTTATCGATGTTTTTTAATGATGACTTATTTATGATACCGGATTTTAGTTTATTCGTAAATATGTTTTTATATTCGGAATCTTTTAGATTTTGACCTTGCAAAGAAAGCGCATATATATCAGCGGGTTGTTCTAATACCTTTGATAAAAGATAAAGATGACCTTTTGTGGGAGGATTCATTCTACCAATTGTTATTACCGCTTTCATAAATATATAATTTCTCCATATATAATGATAAGTTACCTTTTATTATATATGGAGAAATAATTATTTTGACATTTCTTCTTGTATCATTTCATCTAACAATGCTTCAAATGTATATTTATGTTGCCATCCCAATATATTCTTTGCTTTAGAACAATCTCCTTTTAGATGAGATAATTCCTCGGGTCTAAGAAACTTTTCGTCCATAGTGATATATTTTGTTCAATCTAAATCTAATTTATTAAAAACATATTTAACCAAATCTCTAACCGTATGAGATATTCCGGTAGAACATACAAAATCATCCGGCTTATCATGTTGCAAAATTAGTCACATACACTCTACATAATCTTTTGCGTGGCCCCAGTCTCTAGAAGCTTCTAAATTTCCAAGTGCTAATTTATTTTGTTTACCTTTCTTTATTGCAACTGCACCTTTTACGACTTTCGCTGTTACAAAATTAGAACCTCTTCTGCTAGATTCATGATTAAATAATATTCCATTTGATATAAACATATTATAAGAATGTCTGTAATTTCTTGATATGTTATATGCATAAACTTTAGCGCATCCATAAGGAGATACCGGATTCATTGGTGTGGATTCTCTTTGAAATCCATCCTGATCTATGTTGTTGCCAAACATCTCTGATGATGAAGCTTGATAAATCTTTGCTTTCGGGCAAATCAATCTAACGGCCTCTAATAATGCCAAAAAACCAATTCCTGTTGTGTTTGATGTATAAATAGGTTGATCAAAGGATATTCTAACATGTGATTGCGCTGCAAGATTATAAATTTCATCAGGCTTACATTTTTGCAAAACTGATATAATAGAAGCCATGTCTGTCATATCAGCATATTCTAAATGAAGTTGATCGTGGATATGTTCAATTCTATATGTTTGATTTTCAGAAACGGAGTTTCTTTTTAATATTCCTCAAACCTCATAACCTTTTTCTAATAGTAATTCGGCAAGAAAACTTCCATCTTGACCATTTATTCCTGTTATCAGGGCGATTTTTTTCATTTTACTTCCTTACGTTTGGATAATTTTCATTAAATCAATTTACCGTTTCTTTTATTCCATCTTCTAATGATGTAAATTTATAGTCTGGCATATATTTTAATAACTTTTTATTACTTGATGGTTTTCTATATTGACCATTTGGCTTTGATCTATCGCAAATAATATATCCATCAAATTCCATATATTTTGCTATTAATTGTGCTATTTCGTATATAGATATTTCTTCTGATGCGGATAATATAATAGGTTGTGATTCTTCATAATTTTCCAATAATCACATTGAGATGTTTGCAATATCTTTTGAATATATAAATTCTCTTAAAGAATCTCCATTTCCTCAAATTACAAAATCGGTCTTATTCTTTTTTGCCAAATAACACTTGTGAATCAATGACGGAATAACATGACCATTTTCTAAATTAAAATTGTCATTTGGTCCATAAATATTTGTTGGAATAGCACAAATAAAATTGCATCCATATTGTTCTCTATAAGCTCGAGATTGGACATCCAACATTCTCTTTGCATAAGCATATGGATAGTTTGAATCGTGAGGTTCTCCATTGTGAATTTGATCTTCCGTTAATGGACATTTTACATTATCTGGAAATACACAGGTTGATAGAAATGATAATACTTTTTCCACTTTCATAACTCTTGCTGCTTCTAGAATGTTTGTATTCATTATAATATTTTCATAAAAGAATTCGCCTTTATGATTCATATTTCCCAATAATCCACCGACCTTTGCTGCAGCATGAATAATATGTGTTGTTTCTGTTTTATAAATAAGTCTTAAGATATCGCCAAAATTCATTAAATTTACATCTTTTGACGATATTTTAGTTCCGCTTTCAAAGGCAGAACCTACAAGTCCAGATCCACCCGTTATTAAGAGTTTCATGTACCGTCCTTAATTTTTTGATAAACTTCTTTAATTCCATTCTCCAAACCAATAAAATTAATTGGAATTTGTTTAAATTTTCCACAATAATCAGAGCCATTATGAAATATAGTTTCAATTGGAACTTTATAATTATCTAAAGAATTAATAATATCAGCGACTTCCGACAATTTATACGATTTTTCATATACACAATTATATTCCTTATCCAAATTATCATTTTTTATATAAAAATCAACAAGAGATATTAAATCTTTCATATAAAAGAAATCTCACTTCTTTTCTTCATATATCTCTATTTTTTCTTTGTTTATATATCTTTTAATGTTTGTTTTGATAAATCTAGTCTCTCATTCATTTTCGTCAAACGCTGAATATTCTTAAATTATAAAAATTATCCTTTTCTAAAATAGAATCTCTTATAACTCTTTTACTTATTCCATACGGAGCAAGAGAGTTAGTTAACTCCATTCCCGAACCAAAATTTATAAATTTATCAAACATGTGTCTATATTCAAGCAAATTATAATATACTTTTAAATTATTATCTATTATAAGATGATCATCCTTTTTTAATCTACTTCCACCCCTAGTTGCCGTATGAATAACGGCATCAAAACGTTGTAAAAATAACTTTTCAACATCATAAGGTTTTGATAAATCAAACATTCTATTTGTTTTCACTATATTATATCTATAACACAATGAATTATATATAGAGCTAGCTATATAACCGTCGCCACCCGTAAGTAGAATTCTTTTATTCATTATCTTGCCAATAATCCGTTTTTTTAATTTCATTATCATGAACACACTTTGTTACATATTGACTTGTATTATTATTATTTCCTCGAAAATAACATAATCAAATTCCCATATTTCCACTATTAAAAATACTGTAATTACAATTTCCTAAAATGTGCATTATAGCAACTAATAATTGTGATTGATAAACTCTTTCGTTCTGTGGAATAAAATATGGAGGTTGAATTATTTTTCCTTTTGGAAGTCTTATGATTTCCTTAAATTCGATAATATCCGGATATATTGTTTTAATTAGGTCATAAAATTCCTGTTCGTCACTTTGTACTATCAATTTATGATTTGGGTATTTATCTTTTATTGATTTTACTTTTTTTATCATATCTAATTTAGATAAAATATTCATTTCTGTTATTTTATCTCCGGATCTATAAAAAATTCCTATACTATTTTGTAAATCGATATTATATTGATTAATTAAATTGTTTTTAATATCATTTACATCTTTTGAAATAGAAAAGTATTTTTCTATAAATGGATTAATTTTTTCAAAGTCAATTACATTATAATTATCAAATTGATAGTCGTTTTCAGATATCTTTTCGGTAAATAATATTTTTTTATCTATATTATCATAATGTTCAAAAAAATCAAATGTTATATCCCTATTTTCATTTTTATAATTTGATCATTGCACTGAAGAATCTACCTCTTCGGGTATTTCTTTATTTTGATTAAAATATTTAATTATGTCCAATAATCTAATTGAACAACAACTAAAAAATCCGGCATTATGTGTTGTTATTAACTTTTTCATATTATTTTTCCTTTGGTATATTTTTTAGAATTCCTTGGTAGTGATTTCTTCACGTACAACAAACTCAATCATTCTCAATATCTATATTTTTAAATATATCAATAATGAAATCTTCATTTCCAGAATATAAATGTATTGGAGCTTTTATTTTCCCGTCGTTAAACATATTTGCTATATCTTTTTCAAAATTTATAAGTTCAACTTTTGTTACCATATAAAATTCTTTCTATAATGCTCAACTATTGGACCTATTTCATCATCGAATTTTGCTTGAGGATATCATCCCAAAGATTTTAGCTTATCATCGTTTATATCATATTTAAGATCATGACCATCTCTTGTTACACCAAAATCTAAAAATTCTTTTTCGTCATATCATTTCTCAAAATATTCATCTCCGAAATAACAATGAAGTATTTTATTCACAACTTCCATATTACTTTTTTTATTTCCTCCCGCTATATTAAATATTTCATTAACGCTTTTGGATTCTATAATCGTGATAATGGCATTCGCCGTATCCCATGCATGTAACCAATCTCTTATTGGTCTTCCGTTATCATGTAATGGTATTTTTCTCCCAAGTGATAAAAATTTACAAGCCTTTGGTATCAATTTTTCAGTGTATTGACCAATTCCATAATTATTTGTTGGTCGAACTATAATATAAGGTACCTTATAAGTTCTCGCTCACGCTATAATTAATTGATCCGCAGCGGCCTTAGATGCGGAATATGGATTGGATGGTTTCAAAAGATCCATTTCGGTGTGTGAATCACCGGAAACATCCCCATAAACTTCATCGGTACTAAAATGAAGCAGCGTTGGCATTTTATAATTATTCTTTTTTCTAATCATTTCAAGAATATTGTGAACTCCAGTAATATTGCTTTTAATAAAATCATTATTATTTACAATTGAATTATCAACATGGGTTTCAGCGGCCGCATTTATAATATAATCACAATCATATAATCATTTTAGATCGCATATATCACATTTTGTAAATGTAAAATTTTCATATTCGTTAAATTCATCGAGAAGTTTAATATTTGCTGCGTAGGTAATTTTATCAACTCCTCTCACATATCATCCCATCTTCAAACAGGCTCTTGTCACATAAGATCCTATGAATCCCAAACATCCAGTAACATATACTATTTTTTTCATATTTCTTCTCCAAAAAATTGATCTACTTTCTTTTCAATATAAGTAATTTGTTCCTCGCTTATAATAGGACTACACCCTAAAAAGAAAGTATCCGTTGTTACTTTTGTCGCAATTGGAAATTTTTCCAATAAATCATTATTATAATATGAACTATATGCTGGTTGCAACATTAAATTTCCGGCAAAATATGGACGGGTTTGAATTTTATTATTCTCTAAATATTTACAGAATTTCGATCTAGAAAATTTCGTATTATCTTTTATTGTTAATGCCACGGCAAATCAACTGGGATCTGAATTTTCGGTTGCTTCCGGTAAATAAAAATAATCTTCATATTTTTTGAATATATCAACTATCATTTTATGATTTCTTTTTCTTAGTGCGATTATTTCATCGATTTTTTCAATTTGGGCATTACCAATAGTTGCTTGAATTTCTATTGGTTTTAAATTATATCCGATTTCTTCATAAACATATTTATGATCAAATTGATGATCTGGCAGACTTGGAAGTCAATTTGAAAATCTTCTATTGCAAATCCCATTTTCTAACGCATTATCTTTTCCGGAACAAAAACATCCTCTACCTCAATCTCTAAAACTAGTCAATATTTTTTGTGTTTTTTTATCTTTACAAGCAACAAATCCCCCTTCACCCATTGTTATTTGATGAGCTGGATAGAAAGAACAACTAGCCATTTCTCCGAATGATCCTAACAATTTTCCATCATAAAGAGAGCCTAGCGCATCACAGCAATCTTCTAATAAAATAAGATTGTACTTTTCAACAATTTCCATCAATCTTTTCATATTTGGTGGATTTCCAAGAACATGAGCGAATGTTATAATCTTTGCATCCGGATTATCAATGCAAACCTGTTCAACTTGATCTAAATTTAGATTTAACGTATTGATTTCAATATCAACAAAAATGGGTGTAAATCCCAGCTGTAAGATTGGATTGATTGTGGTTGGAAATCCAGCAATTGGGGTTATGACTTTGGTTCCTTTTGGGAGGTTCATCCCTCTTTTTGATGTAATAGCAAGAAACATAAGAAGATTTGAACTTGATCCACTGTTTGTTAACAACCCATATTTCTTTCCAAAATATTGCGGAAATTTTGTTTCAAATTTTTTACCCTCATCACCAAGAACAAGCCATCCATTTAATGCGGCATTGATTATATTCACATATTCGTTTTCATTAAAATACGGGCCGGCATAATGTACAAGATCTTTTCCAGCTTCTCATTTTTTGTTTTTATTCTTATGTTTAATGTATCTTTTTGTCAAATCAATAATAATTTTTCTATAAATGTTTTCTATCATAATTCCCCCTTATAACAGATATTAATTAAGTCATTTATAATAATCTACCAATTCTTTTATTGTATCCGCCATTGTATATTTTCATTCAAATTTCAAATCTATTAATTTGTCAACTTTTAAGTAAGAATTTCTTACCTGAACTATATTGTGAAAATTTGTTGGATCTATTTTTATTATTTTTGATGTTGATCCAGAATATTTTATTGCATCATTAATAATTTCAGAAAAAATGTAAGGTATTCCTCTACCTATATTTATAATTTGATTATATTCGGATTTTTTAATACAAAGTCTTATGGCATCACAGACATCATTAACGTGAATATAATCTCTCATAACCTCTCCGCCATAATACAATTCAACATCTCTATTATTTACTATTTCTTTGATCAAAAATTGCAATGCGTTCTTCTTTTTTGATATTTTATTATCTCCAACTCCAAGAACATTCGCCAATCTAAAAATTCTATATTTGATTCCAAAAGTTTCACAAAAACATATTAACATTTTTTCTGCCGCATATTTTGTTATAGAATAAAATCCGGTTGGATTACATGGAGTTTTTTCTTCATCAAACGGTATCTTATTATTTTTTCCATATACAAATCAAGAACTTATAAAATTGATAGTTATATCCTTATTTGTTTTATCTATATTTTCCAACATCTTCATAAGAGTTATAAGATTTGTATCTATATCAACAGTAAGATTATTATGAATATTATAATTATCAATTGTACTTATAAAATATAAAATCTCATCTGATTTTGGAACCAAATCATATTTATCGTTTTGTATAACATCAACCGGAAATCTTTGACAAAATCTACTTCCTATAAATCCATGTCCGCCCATTACGGTGATTTTATCCATTTTAAACCTCTATACTTATATTACTTTTTTTATTATTTTTTTTCATATAAAAGAACATCAGCATCCAAACAAATAATTTTTTTTGAATATTTTAAAGCTTCATTTAAGGATATTTGTCTTTCCGTATTTTCTAATTTTATTTCATTGTCTTCATTTTTATAATTTATTATTTCTAAAATATTATAATCATTTTTAACCGATTGCAAATATTCAAACGTATTATCCGTAGTATGATCTAAAAAAAGACGAATCCATCAACGTATTTTTTTCAAATAGGTAAAAGCTGTTTTATCAAAATCAATTCATTTCTAGCGTGTGTTACTTGAATTATCATTATTTTATACCATATCATTTGTTCATATATTCTTGCGGAATATCTACGTTATATTTTTCTAATATTTTTCTATCTTGTAATATTCTTTCTTTTTCATTCTGTTGACCAACTCCAATTGGATTTATAAAAAATACGCACAAATATTCTTTTATGTGTTCTATTTTTGTTTTTGCTACATGCTTAAATGCCATTCACATATCCCAATCTGCACATGATGGAAACTCTTCTTGATTAAAATATCCCACATTTTCATGCAAACTCTTTCTTCACATTGGATCTGGCCCGCACGCGCACGATCAATCTCACATTTGATGCTCTGGTGGTGTACTTTGGAAGTGCCTGATTGTATGAGATAAATTTTCTATATTTTCATCTTCTTTGTCTGTAAATATTCATCAATTATATACCAATCCAACATCTTCATTCTTTTTCAACTCAATAAATTTCTTTTCATTCGCTTTTGGAAATCTTCTATCATCAACATTTCAGTTAGTAACAAATGGAGAGGTTGAATTTATAATAGCTTGATTTCATGCGTTATAGACTCCAGAGTTTTCTTCTTTTATAAATCTAATATTATTAAAAGATTTATATTCATCAAATATTGGAGATCATTCTTTATAAACTATAATATGTTCAGTTCATTTAAATAAAGTTTGTTTTTGAATATTTTCAAAATAACCCTTTATGGAAGATTCATATTTATCAATAGATCCTATTCCCGTTAATACGGATATTTGATATTTTACATTATTCATTATTTAGTAGATTCTCATGAATATATCAATCTTCTTGTTGCAAAATTGATTTTATCATTTTATATCCTCTTTTTTCTAAATATTTTCTTGATGGATCTCTTAATCTTTCATCTCTATAATAATCAATTTCAAATGTAATTACATTAAATTGATATTCATCAAATGGAACTTTCAATAATGCTTTCAATGTTGAAATTGGGGGTTCTAAATCAATTGAAATATAGTCAATAATTTTTGGAAGATTATATTCTTTAAAAATTTTCAAATAATCCATTTCCAAAGCATCTCCACAAACAATTGGAGTTAATCTTTTTGATTTTCAAAATTCAAGATATTGTTGCTTTGTCATTTTTTCACAAGCGTGAGCAAATGGTGGGCCAATGTCTATAGATATACCGGATCATCCAAATTCTTTTTCTAATCAAAATGTATTATTTATCTCCTCTGGAGATCCTCCACCAATGTCAACAAAAATTCCATTTTTTTTAAACTTCAATTGTTCTAAAACTCAAATATCTTGTCCTATTTGAGATTTGGACATAGGATATTTTCCCTTTTTCGAATATATGTATTTTAAATCTTCTTCACTATATTTTTGCATATTTACTCCAATTCATTATTTATAAATGGCATATGATGTGGATACTCTTTAATGAAAGAGAAATTTTTAAATTCTTTATAATTCTTTTGATTTATTTTATCAAACGCCTCATCATATCATTTATTACTTATTGTTATGCCACTTTCACATCCTACATTATTTATTAATTTTGTTTTTAAATCTTCTCAATTCTTTGGACAATAAGCCATATGTCTATAATAAAACTTATCTTCTGAGAGTGTATAAGTTTTTATATTTTTGTGATTTCTTATGTATGAAGGTAACTTTACATTTCTTGTTATAAAAGTTTGATATGGATTGGTTGGACATGGCATTCATAAATTTGGATATTTTATGTAATGTCTTTGAAATATCTTATATTGATCAAACGAATCAGACAATACCAAATTTCTTATCCTTTTAAGTTGTTCTGGTATAAATATTTCATCTCCATCAACATACATGATCATATCATCATTTGCATATTCTTTAAACAACAATTCATTATTTATAAGATCTGTTATTCCAACGGAAGTATATGGCTTTTTATTCAAAACATATTTAATTTTATCGCCATGTTTTTCTTTTATCTTTTCTATTAACTGCAATACTTTTTTGTGTTGATCTTCATTTCATGATAATGAAGATGTTGAATATGGATAATAATTATGTCAGATAACTGATTCGTCAACAAAGTCTATTATACTATCTATAGACTCAAGGAATCAATCGTCCGCTCAATAAATAACAGAAAGTGAAATTATTTTTTTCATAAATCGGCTTTATTTTTATTAATTATTGTACACTTTGTCTAATTCATTTACAAAGTTATCATAAGTATATATATTAGATGATTCTTCTGAAACTTTCTGAATATTTTCATTATATTCACTAGTATTTGTATATGCAATTGCCTTATCTAAAGCCATTGCTCACTGATATGGATCATTACAATCTTTTATATCATTATGAAATGAAGTCTTTTTTCCATTCAGGAATTCCAAAGATCCTAATCCGGCATTACCAACATAAAGACATCCACACATTAAAGATTCTAATGCTGGAAGACCAAAACCCTCTCCTTCAGTAAAGTTTAAGAAGATCTTAGATTCCTTAAGAATCCCTGCTACCTGTTCCGATGTCATATTAACGATCGGAATAAACTCCCATCCATTTGTAACACCCAATGCTTGTGCAAGACTTAGGAATATACCATACCATTTCTCCATACCTTTTCTTGGCATGAATGCAATTTTATTTTTCTTTTCTTTTAATCTTGTAACGCTTGCAATATCTAGCTCACCATCTTCGTTTTCAATAACCTCTTCAATTTCCTCCGTTCCCATTTCCATATTAAACAATGTTGTATCCACAAAGTTTGAAACTTGTTTTACTTCATCATCAGTAAACTTAAACATATCTTTTATATATCTGGTTGTTTCATCGCCAACGGTTATAACACCATCACATCCTAATTGTTTTAGATTTACAATTTGACCTTGAAATACTTGTTGCATTGACGGTATAAGATATAACCAACCTTGAGCGAACATAATAAACTTTGATTTAATGCTCATATTTTGTTTTAGAATTGGAAAAAATTGCGGAAACCCTTCTGGCACCACAATAACATCATTTTCATTAAAATCAAATTTACACGAAGCCAATTGCATATTGCCATTTTCATTCTTAATTTCAAACAACTTATCAAGATAATGAACTTTTAGAAATGAAATATCCTTTCCAAACTTTCTCCACGGTATCTTTTTAAATTGAGAGCTGAAATGTACAACATATGCATTATATCCCAATTTATTTAACGAAATAACGTGATCATATATCATTGAAACACCGCCAGATTGAGTTGGCATATCTGGACATATATAATAAATTCCTCTTGGTTTCATATTTAATCTCCTCTATTAGTCTTCTAAAAATACAGTTGCACCAGATTCATCTACTTCTGAGATAAAAGAAATTGATCCATCTTCATTCTCTTTTACTTTTTCATCCGGTGATATATCTTGCTGTTTTGGTTGATTGTTTTCTTGTATTGCTTGAATATCAATTCATTGAATAATAGATATTTGTTCCGGATTATATCCCTTTAGTTTCATATCATTTGCCTTTGGTATTAGATCTTCTGTTACAAATTTGCCAATATGAAAATATGATACTTGAGTTCCATCATCTTTTCTAGTCATGACTCCACCAACATTAAAATCAAGAACAAACATAAGATTATAAGAAATAAAAACTTCATCTGGTATGATTTGATCAATATGTTTTGGAAACTCTTCTAGCCTATAATGAATCGTATTTTCTTTTTCATTATCTGCTTTACGCAAATCTTTTATCTCAATTCTAGATAACATTCATCCACAATCTTTATTGTTCTTATATTCTTCTCAGTGACAATTTAAATGATGTGGATATCAGTTAATTGGTGCAATACTTTTAAATGTTACAAGTTCACCAAATTCACCGTTTGATAAATTATCGGTAAAGTTTCTTATCTTTTGAAAACTATGATCATCCGATAAGAAACTTCTCAACTCAAATTGCTCCGGTCATTTTTCAAATCTGGATTTAATATCATCTATATTGTTATATATTTTTTGAACATCTGGATGAACCTGATTTGTCATTAAAGTAACAATATCTACTTTCAGATTCTTAGATAATTTTTGCGATATAATATCAGATAAGCAACTCAAATATAAATTTGGGTTAGTTATATGATCAACCTGAACTAATACCGTTATTGTATTTTTTAACACGACTATCTATCTCCATCACTATCGTGATTATTATTATATCTATTCCAAGTACCATCCTTTAGTATTCTTGCATATCTGCGTATCTTATATTCGGATAATTCTTTTCTACCTTCAACTTCGCGAGATTGTCTAAGCATGATTAGCTTATTACGATGTCTAGCCCAATTTACCTGATGAGCAACATCCTTTTCGCCTGTTTCACCCATAATAAGATAATTAAGTGCATTGATTGTATAAAAAGTGTTTGTTTGCGGCTTTCAATTGATAAATTTTGTATTATCTAATTGAACCTGTCCTTCTTGGACGTGCGCTTTAAATGTAATGAAGGTATCTTCGTTTCTATTCATCTTCTTAAACACAAACAAATCAGACCTAACATCATATGTATTTTTGATATCCTCAGATATCATTTCAATTCTATCATCAAGATTTTCATCCTGATTTACCTGAACAAATGTTACTAACATTCTTAGCTTTTCAAACGTTTCACTCATACTTTTCTCCTTCTTGTTAAACTTTCGCTAAACTTTTACCACATTTGATCTTGAACGGAAAGAAGTCACACTCTTTTTCTATTATTTGTTGAACTCTATCCAATTCATTATCTATTACGTCAAATATAATCTGATCATGAATAAGTAGTTTGATCTTCGATTTCAAACCATTTTCATTAAACTTATTCCATATTCTGATTATAAGATCAATCATTACATCGTTTGTTTCGGATTGTATTATATTATTTAGATACTTCGTTATCATCTTATTCACATGAATAACACGACCATTATTCGTTTGAATATATTCGGGGATATGTTCTGGGATATGATTATTTAATTCAGGTAAGTTGTTTTTGATATCTAATACAATTTCCAACTCTTCCTCAACAAATTTATTTGATCCATAGAACATTGATATAATAACATTTTTCAATATTGATCTTTTATAATTTTTAGATAATTTAGTATTTATAAAACTATATATATCGAAAGTATTATTTATTTCTATTTCATCTAAAAAGTTTGAATATTTTTTTAAAGCATAAAAAACTTCTGCACCCGACATATCAATAGAAAGAAATTCATTAAATTCTGGAATGATGGTATCTCTAACTTCATTCTTTGGAATTGCCATCATATTTATTCCACTCTTATTATTAAATGACAATCTACCAGTAGTTGAATTTAAATGTTTATATTCTAAAACGATTGGTGAACCAGATGTTGAAAGATTATAATTAAATAATCTTTTATTAAAGCCGTTTGATACATCTAATTTTATAACTTTTTCTTTATTATAATATAGATAATTATTTTTTTCTATATCGCTTAGAATAACTGATAATTGTTGTAGTTTTTTTAAAAGTTCGTTTTGATTCAGTTTATTGATTGCATAATCGTATGCTTCACCAATCATACTAATTAGAATACTTTCTTTTATTAAAACGTTTTCAACAATATGTCTTGGAATATAATAATAAAAACTTTCATCATTATGAACCTTATTAATAAAGATATTAATCTTTTTATCGTAATCATCTAGATTATATTTTAGTTTCATTGAAGGGTTTTTATCTAATAAAACAATATGATTCATAATCTGAACATCTCTAAAAGATAAATGAATATTTTTCTTTTGTTCAAATTTTAGATGGTCTATAATTGGATAGATTAAATGGCGGGAATTCCAAACATATAACTTGTTACATAACTTTTCAGAACAAAGTATTTTAATCATTATTTCAGTCATATTATCTTTACTACCAAATAACTCATCGGAAATAACATAAGCTGTTTTATCAATATAAAAAACATACATAAAGTATTTATTTTCAATATATCTATATGATAATCCAATATGATCAGATTTAATCATTTTAGATATAAGAATTTTTAATTCATCTAAATTTAGTATCTGTTCTATTTTTTCTAAATATAATTTATAATCAGATACTTCAAAATCTTTTAAAATTTCTTGATACTTTATAAAAATTTCTTCTAAAAATTTTTGATTTGACCGTAACCTCAAGATGTCCTCCGCTATAAATAAACATATCTTCGATTTCAAACTTAATATTTTTATTTATGGAGGTTACATCTAAACTCAAGAATCAGATACAGGATTATTGGAAATAAAATAATTAGAACTAGGTATTAATAACGGATCAGTATTTTTTTCTTTCTTTAAAATGGTAAAAACGGATCAATATCTTTTTCTTTCTTTAAAATGGAGAATAATTGTAAATTATCAATAAATTGACCGTTATTGATGAATCGTCTCGTTTCTTCTCCAAATGATATTAGATGTGGTCATATATTATCCATAGTGTCTAAGCAATAATTATATGGAATACCACCAGTGAAATTTATATTAAGATCATGTTGATAAAGTGTTTCCGTCAGATTAATATTTTCCATTGTAATACCATAATTTGCATAATTTCATGTATCAATAATTTGAAGTTTACCTTCATCTAAATCTAATGAATTGTTGGAACCGGATGATCCTATTATATTTTTTTGAGTGATACTATCATCTATAATTAAATTCATTTTACCATAATACGATTGTCTGAGACCTATCATGTTCATGTCTTGTGCGATTCTTTTATTATAATCGGATATAAGGATATTATTTTCGGTAACTTGATTATTTTCATTTACATATTCAAAAGTATATGAAGATCCACCATTTTTTTTATAATGATTTATATATTTATTAATATGACCTCAGTATGATCTAGAATATGTATTTGGGGAAAAATTTGCCGCGTTTTCGATATTACCAGCTCCGGCAATATAACCAAAACAAGCCGCTTCATCAACGCTTTCAAATATGAGCGGAAATATTCCCGCTTTTTGTAAATCTCTTGCTTTTATAAAGCAAGACTGCAAATAATGGCAACCGGCTCTTATATTTGATTCTGGGTCGAATATATCGGCATTTATTTTGCTATCCTTTTTTCTTATTCCTTCGAAAGTACCAGGTAATAATTGCATTAATCCGCGACCTTTTTCATCATCTCTAACTTCACGTTTAATAGTTCCGTCTTTTTTATAATAATATTTTATTTTTGATTTAATATTTGGTTTTCATCCACTTTCCCGTTTTATAATTGATCAAACTAATATTGGATTTAGTCCATATTCATTAGCTATTCCAGAAGCAAGCGGCATTAATTGACCCTCATTACCAGCCCTTGCGACAGTCTTATTTTCTGATACGATTGCATTTCCACCCGGTGCATCTTCATTTTGTATAATAGGATCAACACCAATCCCTATTGTACTTAGAATATTTTTTCAAGAGTTTTTCCCATGGACATGTTGCCCGTCCGATTCCATTGTAACTTCGGGTATATCCTCGAAAGGACCTGTTCATGGTACATTATGTTTATTAGCATTCTCGTTAATTAATCTGTTTCATCCAGTACCTTTACCTGAAGCCGGACCTGC
>Ga0172373_10004609_pt1 | contig 19299 bp, 32 predicted proteins | sample Lak10m_2_FD_114546 | JGI IMG/M metagenome (GOLD analysis project Ga0172373, IMG submission 114546) | Freshwater microbial communities from Kabuno Bay, South-Kivu, Congo - kab_092012_10m | ecosystem: Environmental > Aquatic > Freshwater > Lake | place: Democratic Republic of the Congo...
TAACTTCAATTACGGACATTGCAGCAGTTGCAAAAACTCCTATCATGGCAGATGGTGGAATCAGAAGCAGTGGAGATATAGCTAAAGCATTGGCAGTAGGAGCATCCTGTGTTATGCTAGGTTCATTACTTTCAGGAACTGATGAAGCCCCGGGTCAAATTATCGAAAAATCGAATGGTTTGTATAAAAGATATAGAGGAGCTGCTTCATTAGAAACAAAAACTGTTCACGGACAGGCTCAACGAAATGTCGAAGGAGAATCCACAGTGGTTCCTTACAAAGGCGGAGTAAAATTTATTCTGAGCGGATTAGTTGATGGAGTTAAATCTGCACTCTCTTATGCAGGTTCTGATTCTTTAAAAAATTATAATCCAGAATTTGTACAAGTTACAAATGCCGGTGCAACAGAAGCAAAACCACACTTATTATGATAGAAGTAGAATCAAGTACAATAAAAAAGATAGGATATGCTTATCCAGACAAAAAGTTGATAGTAGAATTTAAGTCTGGCGGAATTTATCACTATAAAGAAGTTCCTGAAGAGGTTTTTGAAGAATTAAAAACTTCTGAATCTATGGGAAAATTTTTAAATGAAAATATAAAGAAAAAATATGAATTCGAAGCTGTATATTTACCTGGACGACGTGAGGACTCCGAAGGATCCGAATTGGATAGTAGTCCGAAACTATGAAGAATTTGTAGATCTAGTTTCTAAAACTGGATTGGAAAATATTGAGACGATATCTCTAGATCATGATCTAGGGCCTATCGCAATGTCAGAATATTTTAATAATGTTTCTCCCAACTATGTTCTTGACTATAATAATTTAGTAGAAGAGAAAACGGGATATGACTGCGCAAAATGGTTAATTGAGCACTACTATGAAAATTATCACGTGGATGAAGAACTTATCAGTAGAAATAGCAAAAGAAAAATCGGGATCGTATTCCCTCGGATTTACACTCATTCTGCTAATCCGATTGGTTCTGCTAATATTATGGGATATGTGAATAATTTTCTTATGAATGAAGCTCAACCACAGGATTGTGTTAGAGTACAAATAGAACATACTGTATGAACTTAGTATTTGAAGCTACATTATCTGCTCTAGAGACTCAAAGAAAAGAAGCATTAGCTGAACTCTCAGTTCACTTTCTTAGAACTAACGAGTACGATAAGTCTGCAATATTTGATGCTGTTAAAAAGTTAAATGAAGCTGAAGGTTGCATCGAAACCTTAATGAAAAATTTCATAGAAGAAGAAAATAAAAATGAGCAACAGGATAATATTAGTGGGTAAGGCCGGCAGCGGTAAAGACCACATCAGAAAAAAATTCCAAAGGAGAGGTTTTGAGTATGCCATTTCGTATACTACGAGGCCTCCTCGTGAAAAAGAAGAACACGGTAAAGATTACTATTTTCTAACTGATGAAGAGTTCATGGAAATGGACAAAAAAGGACTGTGGTATGAATGGGTTGAATTCAACGGTTGGAAATATGGAACAACGAAGGAACAATTCTATTCGGAAAAGCCAATGATTTTTATTATGACTCCAGTAGGTCTTTCTCATGTAAAGGGTGAAGATAGAGAATCAAGTTTAGTAATTTATTTAGATATTGATAGACTTACCAGAATCAAGAGGTTAGATGCCCGAAACATGCCAGGAGATTCGGTTTGGAGAAGAGTACAGGCTGACAGTGAGGATTTTAAGAACTTTGATAACTTTGATATCGTGATTAAAAACTCAGATTTTTAATGTTTACGATAGAAAATATCAAAGACAAAGATCTACTAAATAAAATAGTAGACGAAGAAACTGATCAAATATTTAGAAGACCGGGTAGAAGAGGCAGAAGCTACGATGAATTAAGAGCTTCGGTTCTGCAGGGTAAAGTTGCAGAACTTTATCTAGTCGAAACGGGGAAATATAAATTTTGTGATCTTAAATATCATGATCTTTATAATCAAAAGAAACAGATTATTGAAGTCAAAGCTTATTCTTCTACTGAAATTCTCCCACCCTTCGTAATCAAAGATATCAGAAAGATTCAATCTTTAGATTGGAACAAATCTGATTGGTATTACTACTTCGGAGTTTTCGAAGGAGTGTACAATCTACACCAAAGAATAAAATTAAAGTAAAAACAATTGTAAAAAAACTGATATAACAAATATGCAAAAATATATTATCTTTGAAGGTCTAGATCGTTGTGGTAAAGACACTCAAGTTGGATTAGTACAAAAGTCTTTTTCTGATGAGACTTTTCACGTTTTCCATTATAGCAAAATTCCACTCGAAACTCCAGAACAGAACAGAGAATACAGCGAAAGAATGTATAGAGACATGTTCAATGTGATGATCGAGAATAAAGGTGGAAACAGAAATTTCATTTTTAATAGATCTCATCTCGGAGAATCTGTATATGCTCCTTTGTATAGAAATTATTTAGGTGATTATGTATTCAAGATTGAAGAAGAGTATATCGAAGATTTGAAATCTAATTTGTATCTTATAGTTTTGGTAAATGAACCCTCTATCTTAATCAGTAGAGAAGATGGAGATTCTTTAAGTAAAAGCGAGGAAGATATTTCTAAAGAAAAACAAATGTTTGAAAGAGCTTATTTTGAAAGCAAAATTCAAAATAAAATCTTAATAGACTGTGGAGTAGATAGTCCAACAGAAATCGCCCAAATCATTAAAGACTTTATTCTAGATTCAGAAAATGAAAATCTACCAGGGTAATTCCTTTGCATCTGTATATAGAGATCTTCTGAACGATCTTTTAAATTCTCCTGAATATACATGTTCGCCACGAGGAATGGAAATAAGAGAAATTACAGACTGTGCTCTAGTAATTGAAAATCCTGTCTTTGCAATGTATGAAAATGAGAGAAGATCCACTCAAGAAAAATATATTGCTGCAGAGTTTTTATGGTACTTTGCTGGTAGGAATGATTTAAGTTTTATTGAAAGATTCGCAAAGTTTTGGCAACATGTTGCAAATGAAGATGGGACTTTAAATTCCGCTTATGGAAATTTGATTTTTACAAAGAAGAATGAACATAACATTTCTCAATGGGAGTGGGCTTATAATTCTCTAGTCGAAGATAAAGATTCTCGTCAGGCAATTATGCATTTCAATATGCCTGAACATCAAAGATCTGGAAATAAAGATTTTGTTTGTACTTTAACTGGAATTTTTCAAATCAGAAATAACAAATTGAATTTTACAATTAACATGAGAAGCAATGATGCTATCTTAGGAACTCCTACTGATATACCTTTCTTCTGTGTTTTACAAATTCAAATGTTAGAGCTTTTAAAATCTACATATCCAGATTTAGAACTTGGTACATATACACATTTTGCACATTCTCTTCATATCTATGAAAGACATTTTCAACTGGTTGAAGAAATGTTAAAAGATGACAATTTTATTGCAAAAGATTTACCAAAAATCGATCAGACCCTGATATATAGATCAGGGAAACCCAATAAAAAGGTATTGGAAATGATCGATAAAATTGAAAAAGGTGAATCTGATGTAACAACAACAGGTGAAATTTTTGGATGGATTTATCAGAACATTTTCTGATATCAATCAAAAAGATTATAATTTAATATGAACGTTAAGAAATTTGAAAAGCCAGACACTTCCGTGAAATCGGTATATGTGTATTATTTTGGCAAGTACCCGAAGAAAACAAAACCTGCTAAAGATGTAACTCTACCTATCAGACTTTGGCCAGAAGCTAAATTTTATATTAGATGTAATACCAAAGGAGGCATTGGAAAGAATAATCTGGAATATTTCTCTAATCTTTACAAAGGAACTCAGTTTGAGTTAGTAGAAGAAACTCTTGATCAGGTAGTAGATGCAGAAATGCTCTTTATTCATCATGAAAATTATAATGCATTTGGTGGAGTAGTTAGAGAATGTTGTATTCATTTTGCTCAAATTCTAGGGAAATGGACGAAAAAGGCAACAGTTTTCTACAACGATGAATTATTCTCTGGTTTCTATGATATTAGGGATTGGTTGGAATCAAGATCAACAAATGAAAACTTCTTGAAAAATAATCCTCAAATTTTAGAAAGAGTTCCAAGAAGCGAAAATTGGGAAAATGTTACTCTGCTCATGAATGAAAATAAAATTACAGACTGGGCAGATGAACATGTTAGAGAAACTCTAACAAATAGAATTGAAGTTTCTTATTTATCGGATATTATTTTATATGATCTTCCTACCTCAGGAATGAAATATAAAAATAGTTATGGAAAGAGAGGAGTTTATGTTCCCTTATTTACAGCAGAAAGAATTTCAGTTTGTAACAAACTTTTTAATGGAAACGTGGAAATTACTTTTGCAGGATCTCGTTCAGATGAATTAAAAGAAAATATTGCAGGTGATGGAAAATACATTCAGAATTTTGAATTGCCTACATTCTTGAAAAAATTCGATTGGACTATTTATATTGGAAAAGGAAAGCAGTCTTCATATCTGGGAGCTACTTTTTACGAACCTTTATTAAAAGGTCTTCCTGTTTTTGTATGGACTGAAACTGACAAACAAAAGAAAGTTTTTGGTGATATTGATTGTTATTTCTCAACTGAAGATCAATTACAAAAGATTGTTGAAAAATGGGACATGAAAGAACTTTACAAAACTCAAGTAATACATATCTTCGGAAATGAACCTGAAGAAACTGGAGAATTTGAAAGCGTACAAGCTACAGAAATTCCAAAAGAAAAGCCTAAAGTAATTGCACTATTTTAATGATCGGAATAATTAGAACTCGACCATCTTTTGCAAGAGTAGAATACGAACCCTATCATTTTTTAAAATGGCTTGAGCTATTCCCTCAAAATAGATTTTTGTGGTTAAGTAAGAATCCAGATAAAGTTAAAAAAAGATTCGGAGAAGAAAATTTTCCAGCAATAGAATCTTTTGATCTTGATGAATATTTTGTAATTGAAAGTATCTCTGAACGCGAAAAGTATTTGGATGATTTAATCAAGAGTAAAAATCTAACTCAGATAATTACTATTCATAATGATATAAAGCAAAACTTTAAAAATGGAGCTGAAGAAAAAGGAACCTCATTTTTTAACGGTATTGTAGAATCTGATAGTCTACCTACATTTGTATCGGTAAAAAACTTCTTTGAAGTTAATCATATTCCATATTATCTTTCGAAGAAAATTCCAGTGGTTCATGTTTATGTAGACCCTCAAGAAGCATCATGGAATAAAATGACTGGATGTAATGAAGAAAAATATTTCTTTTATGAGAATCCGAGAATAGATGCCAAGTATTTGCCTTTTGTTGAATGGAGTTTTTCAAAGCAGATTAAAAAATATCCAAAGAAAAAGAAATTTGCTTTTGGGTTTACTGTAGTTACTGAAGACAGAGAACCTCTTTATTATCAATTAGCAGAGATTAAAAATGTAAATTTTTTGGTTAAGTTTCCAAAAATAGGAATTGATACCACGGTAAAAAGAGCCGATTATGCAGAAATGCTCAAAGAGAGTGAATTTACTCTTGTGATTCCTTCATATGAAGATACTGATTTTAGTAGTATTCGATTTTGGGATGCCATTACAAAAGCTTGCATTCCCTTTATTTTAGATACATGTAAATGGGAACAGGCTTTTGTGCAACATCCAGAAATAACAAAAATCATAAGTGAAGATCTTTTGGTGAATACTGATACCGTAAAAGAAAAGATTGAAAATACTGATTATGAATCCTTGCTAAGTAAAATCTGGAATACTCAAGACTGGAAAAATATTCAAGATCTAGAATGGTATCAAGATCAGATTAAAGGAATTTCATTTGCAGATTCTGATAAACCTAAACCACCTTCCAAAAATATAGCTTTATTTTAATGGAATTACTCAACACCCACCCAATCAAAAAATCAGATTTAGGATTTCATGGCAACCTTTTCGGAGGAAAATTGCTCGCCTGGATCGATGCAGCTGCGGCTGGGTATTCCATGCAATTATGTGATACACCTAGAATGGTTACAGTATCAATTGACAAATGTATTTTTGAAAAACCTGCAAGAGAAAGTCAGCTTTTGAAAATATACGGAGAACCAAGTGACTTAGGAAACACTTCAATCACAATGTATCTAGAAGCAAGAGCACATAATGTTTACACCGGTAGACAAACTCTTGTATTAAAAACCCATATCAAATTTGTACATATTGACGAAGAAGGAAATCCAATTCCGATTGCAGAAAAAGGTAGAACCCGAGTACAAAAAATGATTGATTCAAAACCAAACCCAGAAGAAAAATGAAAATATTAGTAGTAGGAGCAGGATTAAGCGGAGCAGTAGTTTCAAGACAATTGGCAGAAACAGGATGCAAAGTTACAGTTATCGACAAAAGAGATCATATAGCAGGAAATGCATTTGATTACACGAATGAGCATGGAATAAGAGTTCATAAATATGGACCACATCTTTTTCACACGAGAAATGAAAAGATCTTTACATATCTAAGTAGATTTACTGAATGGGTTCCTTATTTCCATAAAGTAAAAGCCCAGTTAGAAGATGGAAGATATGTTACACTTCCGGTAAATAAAGAAACAAAAGAGATTGTAGGCGAAGAAAACATTTTAGATATCTTCTTTAGACCATACACGAAGAAAATGTGGGGAAAGGAAATCGAAGAACTTGATCCCGGAATCGTAAACCGAGTAAAACAGTTTACTCGCGATGATATGAACGATCTCTATTTTCCAGATGATGAGTTTCAGTGTATGCCTAAAGAAGGTTATACTAAGATGGTAGAAAATATGTTCGAACATGAAAATATTCAAATCAATCTTTCAACTGGATTTCACAAGAGCATGGAAGCTAATTTTGATTATGTCTTCAACAGTATGCCTATTGATGAGTACTATGATTTTTGCTATGGTGAACTTCCCTATCGATCAATCAAGTTTCATACTGTAGATCTTCCTGCACCAAAAATGTTACCTGTAGTTACTGTTAATTTTACTCATACTGGTAAATTTACTCGAATGACAGAGTGGAAAAATATTCCAGCACATGGAGAAAATCCTGCAATGACGACTTTGACTTATGAAGAGCCTTGCGATTACGCAGATAACGATAATGAAAGATATTATCCCGTTAAAGATATTGAAGGTAAAAACAGAGAGCTCTTTAGTAAATATCAAGCAATTGAAAATCCAAAGACGATTTTCATGGGAAGATTAGGTCTTTATGTTTATATTGATATGCATCAATGTATCAGCTCTACTCTCAATGTTGTGGAAAAATTTATCAAAGAAAAAAATGTATAAAGATCTTTCAACGCTAATATACGGTACTTCTGATCCTTATGCTAAATTGAAAAACTCTCAAGATATTTTTCCAGCTCAACGCGATCCTCTCACAAATATATACTCTTCTCTCATAAGAGAATCAATTGAAGAAACAGATACTGATTTTTGGTTAGAAATTGGTAGTATGTTTGGGGGTTCTGCAATTAAAACGGCTAAAGTTGCAAATAGTCTTAAGAAAGACATATCAATTATTTGTATAGACCCCTTTTGTGGAGATGTTTCTATGTGGGAAAACAATATATTTTTAAAAAATCAAAGAGAAGAAGGATTCATTGCTAAAAATTCTATATATCTTGATCTAGATGGGTGCAGACCAACTTTAATGGATAAATTCCTCGGAAATGTAATTTCTGAAGGTTTCGAAAAAACTATCTTACCACTCCCTACTACAAGTATGGTAGGGATGCGATTACTTGAAAGATTTAGAGAAGATAAAAAAATTGATAGAGGTCCTGGGATAATTTACCTCGATTCTGCTCATGAATGGTATGAAACTTACATAGAATTAGTTACTGCATGGAGAATACTAGCTCCAGGTGGAATTTTAATAGGAGACGATTATGATTGGCCTGCAGTAAATCATGATGTTAATAAATTCTCAAGAGACTATAAGGTTGAAATTTTAGAGAAAGAAAAAGCACATTGGATGATAAAAAAACCTCTAACTGTAGGATATTTAGCATCTCCTTTTTTTATGGGTGGGTATTAGATGCTAGGAAGAGATATATAAAATAGAAAAAATATCTCTTCGATGCCTCATATAAAAAACTTGGATTCTTTCTTAAATGAAGGAGCTTCTGAACATAAGACTATTCTTATTCTTACTGCAAGACCCAAGTCTTCTGATACTTCAGAAAGATTTGTTGAAGAGGCAAAGAAGAGAGGATTCAAAGCATACATCGTAGATGTAAATTCAGCTAAACTTGTTAAGATTGATGATAACAAGTATAAAATAGAAAATACAGAAACAGGAAAAGGTCCAACTGTTAATAGATCGGAAACTGTAGTTCTTAATAGGAGAGGAGTTCTTTCTAATACATTTACAAAAAATTTGGCTTATAGTTTAGAAAAGGCCAAATTTTTCTGTGTAAACAATATTCAATCAATGGAAACCTGTGAGAATAAGTATCTTACAGGAGCACAATTAGAAGCTGCAGGTATTCCAGTTCCTAAAACTGCTCTCTTACCAAATGATGACAGTATTGATGAAGCAATCAAAAGAGTAGGCGGTAAATTTCCAGTTGTTGTAAAACTTCTTTCTGGTACTCAAGGCGTTGGAGTTTCTATAGTAGATTCTTACGCCTCTCTAAAATCAGTGTATCAGACTTTAAAGAAACTGGATAAAGGAGCAGAAATCTTGATTCAGGAAATGATTCCTTCTGATTATGATATCAGAATACACGTTTTAAATAGAAGTTTTGATCCAGAAGATGATTCACCAGAGTCTTCTCAAATTATAGGAGCAATGAGAAGAAATAGAGTAAAGAAAGACTTTAGAACTAATTTTTCTCTTGGCGCAACAACACAAAAAATTAAACTAACTCCAGAGATCGAAAAAATTGCCAAAAAAGCAGCTAAAATCGTAGGGTGTGTTTGGTGTGGTGTAGATATTATCATCGACAAAAAGACAGGAAAGCCTTATGTTCTTGAAGTAAACTCTTCACCGGGAACTAAGGGCATCGAAAAAACAATTGGAATTTCTGTGACTGGAAAAGTTCTTGATTTTCTTCAAGACCGAGGAAATTGGATGATGGACAGATTTGAAACAGGTTTTAGAGAAATTATCGATATTCAAGGAGTAGGAAAGTTCGTAGCCAAATTTGATACCGGAAACGGTTCTAAGAGTAGTTCAATGCATGTCGATTCTTATGAAATAGACGGAGATACTTTAATTTGGAAATTGAAAGGCAAGACTTATAAAAATCAAATAGTAGGATATTCAAAGGCTGAAGTTGGAAAGCATACATTCAAAAGACCTATTATGCTTATCGATATCGGTGTAGGTGGTAAAGTTCTTAGAGACGTTGAAGTAAGTCCAGTCGATAGATCAGGTAAAAGCACTCCTTTTCTCGCAAATAGAAAATTTATGGAAAGAGCTGGTATCATGGTAAATCCTGATAGAGAATTCTATATTACTAGCATTTCTTCAGTAGATAAAAACTTTAATGCAGTTGATGCCAAAGGAGACAAACATGCTGGTATTTCTGTAGACAATGACGTAGAGGACGAAGATGAATAAGATTAAGCTGTTCGAAGAATTTATTCTAGAAGAAAAAAGTCCCAGAATTCTGGTTTTGAACTTTATGGTTGATAGTGTTTCTACTGAAGGAACAGAAAAGAAATATGCAGACGGTTACAAAAGAGCGAATAATATTTTGGCCAGTAAGCTGAAAGAAAAAGGATTTGCGCCAGTTAATGCAGAGTATTCAGATCTTGTTTTTTCGAACTCGGATCTATTCGTAAACGAAGAGTCACTATCTTCATTTGATTTCGTCTTTTTAGGCTTGATGGCCAAAAAGATGGAATTAGCCAATATTGTAACTGATTATTTAAAAGATAAAAATATTCCCTATTTTTCTTATGGAACTCCTAGAGACAAAGGGAACAAGCTTGAAGATATGTGGAATCTTTCAAGAGAAGGTCTCCCTTATATTCCAACTCTTGTTTCTGCTTCATTTGAAGAATCATTAAACTATATGAAAAATAACAAATGGGATTTTCCAGTAGTTGTTAAAGATATGGATAGTGCCGGCGGGGCAGGAGTTAGTAAAGCCGATGACGAAAAAGAATTAAAGAAACTTTTTAGCAGTTCTGATGAAAAACATCAAGGAAATTTTGAGAGTTTTAAAATGATTCAAAAGTTTATTCCAAACGATGGAGATTATAGAGTTCTTATTTTTGATGGAAAGATTATAGCTATCGCAAAGCGTTGGACTGAAGACAAAAAGGAGTTCAGAAATAACATGTCTTTAGGTGGAAAGGGAAAGATAGAAGACCTTCCGCAAAAAGAAAAAAATCTTGCACTAGCTGCAGCTAAAACCACTAGAAAACAGATGGCTGGTGTTGATTTAATACAGTCGAAAGATGATAAAAAATGGTACATAATGGAAGTAAACAGCTCCCCACAGTATCACTATTTTTCTGAAATTCAAGACTTAGATTTTCCTCAATTACTCGCGGACTATATAGAAGACAAACTATGACAAGCTGGAATATCACAATCATAAAGGAAACTTCAGAAGGTTTTTTGTGCATGTCGCCGAATGGCGATACTCACTGGATGACTAGAAATGATTACGAAATCTATCTAGAGAACAGGAAGAAAAATGTTGAAAATAGTTCAATCTAGACTTTTCATTCTCGTTCATTTTGATTATATTTTATTATTAAACTTTATTACTACCTTAAATAAATATGTCGCAAACATACGTGACCTCGGATCATTTTATTGGAAGAACGAACGCCCTAAAGATTAACGATAGGCCACATTCTTCTATAGAAGAAATGAACCGAGATTTTGTTAGACGTTGGAACTCTAAAGTTAAAAGCGAAGATACAGTTTATCATTTAGGAAATTTTATCTGGGATCCTCTTATAGGATCTGAGTATTTACAGTTACTAAATGGAAAGATAATCTTAATTCCAACTCAAAACGATAAAGCTTCGGTTGAACTATCTAAAATAGCTAAAAATCATCTTACATTAGCTAAAGATAAAATTGTAGAATTGCCTAAGCTTGGAATTGTGATGTCTCACTATCCACAAGAAGATTGGAATGGAAAGGATTCTGGAACCATACATCTACACGGTGGAAAATCGGAAATTAAAACAGATCTCGCTATTTCTAGAAGAGTCAATTGTTCTGTAGAACTCTGGGACTATTATCCGGTAGAAATAAATGCAATATTAGACTTTGTTAAAGAATTCGAAGAAAACAGAAAATGAACGAAACCTACCGGCAACTAGCAATACATTTTAAGGAAACAAAAGACGAAAAGACATTCAACAAGCTCTATGCTCGTATCAAACCCGGTTTGACAAACTACATCTATAATATCGTTAAAGATAGAGAAGCTGCTAACGATATTGTATCAGATACTCTAACTAAATTATACACTTTAATAGACACTTATAATCCTCAGTATGAAGTTACAACTTGGCTCTATAGAATAGCTAAAAATGACGCAATTCATTTCATTTATTATCGTAACTCTTTTACTTCTTTAAACACCTTTGCAGATAAAGGATATGAAGCTATTGATAGTGATGACTTAAAAAGATTTGGAGGAAAATCTTTGAGTATAGATGAGTCTTATCAGCAAACAAATGTAGAAAAAGAGCATCAGGAAAGGGAAGAAAATCTACAGAAAAAATATAATATTTGTGTAGATGCAATAAACTCTCTGAAGCCAAAATATCGTCAGATAATGATGGATAGATTCTTTGAAAAAATGGCTTATCAAGATATTGAAGCAAAGATGAACAATCCAATCTTTGAAAAAATCAAAGAGACAGAAGAAGATTCTAATCTAACTGAAGATGAGAGAAAATATGCTTTGAAGAAACTAAAATCTTCTCTTATAAATCTTCAAACTGTAAAAAATAGAATACATAGAGGGAGAAAGATTATCCAAGAAATTCTAGGTAATCATCCTATCTTCTGTGTGCGTGAAGATATATAAAAAAATAGAAAATTATGCTCAAGAAGTTTCAAGAATACATTAAAGAAGGTGATTCAGGAGAAGCTCCTCACTATATGTTCTTTGGAAATCTTAAAACGATTCAGAAAGACATAAATATGCTTTTATCTCTCCCAGAAGATCAAGTTGCCATAATACTAGCAAACGGTCATGATTGGGCAGCTGATCATATTGCTACATCTAAAGATGATATCGAAGAAGTTACCAACTTCTTTTCAGGTGAATTTTCACCAATGATAGGCGAAGGTTTCATAGAAGGTGCTCTAACTGCTGCATTTGAAGATTATACAAAATCTATAAACAAATTTACAGATCTTCAAAAGACTTTTATCACAATGCCTAAGGACAGAGTAACCGAAAGACAAAAAGTTAAAAATCAGTTGATAGAAGCTTTAAGAGACCTAAGAGCTAAAGAATCTTATTATAAAGAAGTTCTTCAAGAAGATGCAGACTTCTTCGAGATGTAAACTTTATGCTCTTTCTTTCTATAAAAAAGAAAGGCTATGTATTGGATAAATTTCTTTAAAGAAATCTCAATATGGAGAATGGTTCGAAGAATTGCTCGTAAGAATCAAAATCTTCTAGAAGAGAATAACCTAAGAGTTGACTGGGTTGGTAGAATGTACACCGTAGTAAATCTACCCGATGAGATCATTGAAAACCCTTATTTAGAACAGACTTATATAATTTCTCAGTTAAGAGAATACGATAAAATTTTAATATCCCTAGGATTAGCGGATGTTGTTTATCCTGAATTTTCAAAGATAGAAGGAGAAGCTGCTTATTTACTTGTTCTTTATCCCGAATCAGATTATTTAAACTGGTCAAGATTCATCTTTAATCTTCTTATCACCGGATCTGTAATTACTGTTCTTTATTTTTTCTGGACTCTCTATCTTTCTAAACATATTTAATGGCAAAGACCATAAGTATCAACAACAAGAGATATTATGTTGTTGACGAAAACAATCTAATCTATTTACCTTCAGTAACTACTATTATAGGTTCAATGACCGATAAAACAGGTCTTGATGAATGGAGAAAAAGAATAGGAGAAGAAGAAGCAGACAAAATTTCAAAATTTAGTGCCAATCGAGGTACTTTAATGCATACATATATAGAAAATTTTTTAACATCTGAAAAAGAAGAAAAGAGAGATAGACTGTTAGATTCTTTAGAAGTTACTACTACATATGCAAGAAGAAACAATTTTACTGAAGATGAAATAAAAGTCGGTAGAATGCTCTTCTTTAATCTTTATAATGGAGGTCATTTTGATGTTATTAAAAGAGTAGTGATGCACGAAGAAATGTTATTCTCCCTTAACGGCGGAGGATATGCAGGTAGAGTAGATGATATTTACGAAGGTTTTGATTCTAGTATAGTGATAGCTGATTATAAAACGAGCAAGAAACCTAAAAAAGAAGAGTGGATAGAAAGTTATAAAATGCAAATCAGCGCATACTTTGTAGCATACTGGGAAATGTTTGGTATTAAACCACAAAGAGCAGAAATTTGGATAAGCAATGAACAAGATCATTTTCCACAAATTTTTACTCTAGATCAAGCTGCTATTAAAGAATACTATGTAAAGTTCGTAGAATTGGTAAAAGGCTTTCATTCTAAATTTCCTGCTGAAGTTTCGGAATATATAAATAACAAATAAAGAATTTGTAATGTCTGAAATTAACGAGAACGAACAGGAACTTCTTAATACTTTTATGAAGAAGAAGTCTACTGGAGAAGAACCACCGGTAGATAAAAAGGCTGAAGAGATGATTTCTCGTTGGGATAAGAAAAAGCAGGGTACTTGCCCTCGCTGTGGAAATAAAGTAAAATATTGCTCTTGTCCTGAAGATGATTACTATAGTACTGTAAATGCATATAGAATACCAAACACTAAAAAAGTAGAAGTAGAAGAAAATTACGTAAAAACTTTTGAACAGTTTGTAGATAATAGACTATACCCAAAGTCTGTTGCTCAAGTGAACACATTTTTAAAGAGTAAAAATGTAGACGAAAAATTGAATAAAGGTAAAGGCTATTTTTACTTTTCTGAAGGTGATTCATATAACTGGCCTTCAACTTCAGTTTATGTTTATAAGGTAAATGATATGACATTTGAGGAATGGTATGACGAATATAAAAAACTATCTAATTATGAATAAAATAGAAAATTTTCTAAACAAACATTTTCAAAAGCTCGTAATGGTGTTTTTGATTTTGATTTTTGTTCAAACTTGTGGAGATGATGCAAAACCTCTTCGCAAAAGAGTTGAAGTTCTATCAGCAAAAATTGATTCTTTAGATCAAAAAGCTATCAGTAAAAAGGACCTTCAAATTGAAGGATTAAAAGTCGAAAAAAGACTTATTCAAGCTACTGATAGAAAGCTGATGGACGTAAACAGACAGTTTGAAATTGAAAAAGAGATCGAATCTCTACAGAAAAAATAAAAAATAGAAATGGCTACTATTGCTTCACTTTTAAAATCTGCAACCGGATGTGCTGCACCTTCAGTGTGTGGAAAATACGGAGCGTTTGTAGATTGCATAGTGGACATAGTACAGGGAGAATCTCCCTGTTTTTATATTCAAATCTACGATGCAAATCTAGAAAGAGCAGATTTAGCAAACTTTGATCTAATTCAAGTTGTTGTAACTGATATTGGTGGAAATACAGTAGGGATTTTTTCAGATCCTAGATTGATAGGATCTGAATTAGATCAGCCTCTCACTGTAGATGATGTAGATGGAATCTTAAGTTTTTGTATTCCTGGGAGTTTAACCCTTTATGCAATGACTGGAAAATTATTGGCAGATATTAGATTAAGCTCTACAGATTCGGCTGGTAATACAGATAACATCTATATCACATGTTTGTGGATTGGAAATGTTAAAGCTACAAGATTTAATACTCTATGAAGTACATCATGTTATTCGAAGAATTTGTTAGCGAAGCTGGACGCTATCCGTATGTAGATCCGGAAAAGGGTACTGGTAAGAAACCTGAAGGATCTGGTCGTAGACTGTACACAGATGAAAATCCAGATGATACAGTACCTGTAAAATTTAGAACAAAGGAAGATATAGTAGATACTCTTAACAGAGAAGACTTTAAGTCCAAACCTCATGTTAGACAGTCTCAGATAATTAATCTTATTCATCAAAGAACTCGAGCAGCTCATGAACATGCAAAAGATCCTAAAGTTATTAAAAGACTAAAAAGAGCTCTTGATTATATAGAAAAGGTTAAAGAAGATTCAAAGAAGAAAACTATTGAACTAAATAAAAAGAAGAAATGAAAAAATTTCAAGAATTTATTAAAGAAGGTGAAGCTACATATTCATATACTGAAAGCTTCAATGATATCGTTTTAGATATTCTACAAACGAAGGCAGAAGTAAAACTTTGCCATTGGCAAACTCGCGGATTTGCTCAACATAAAAGTTTCGAAGAATTTGAAGGAAGCTTTGGTGATTTGACAGATAAACTTGTCGAAACAATCATGGGTAAATACGGAAGGCCTGTGATAGGATCTGCTGCAATCGAAATAGTAGATTATATGGATATTGATATGATGAAATTCTTTGATCACCAGTATAACTTCTTTACCTCATCAAAAGGTAATTTTGATGAAGCAGCCGATGGTGAGATCGTTAACATCATAGAAGAAATTATTGCTGAAATCAGCAAGCAGAGATACTTATTAACTCTAGAATCAAAAGAAGAAAATGAATAAAGAAAAAATAGTAAGAGGTTCCGTAATTGCGACATTTGTGACCCTCTATTTGATGGTTTCGATTATTTCGACTATTCACGTAATAGACTTTTTCGAACTTTCAAATCCGTACTGGTTAGCCGTAACTTTGGCTATTGCCTTTGAAGTTGGAGCTGCTGCTTCATTAGCTTCTTTGGCTATTTTAGATAAAATAAACAGAGGCTTAGTTTGGACTCTATTCAGCGCAATCACTCTGATGCAAATGCAGGGTAATATGTACTACGCATTTACTAATCTTCAAGATTTTACTTCATGGTCAGAGCTTTTTGGATTGATCGAAGAAGAGGTAATTTTCCAGAAAAGAGTAATCGCAGCAGTTTCTGGTGCAATTCTACCCCTAGTTGCTCTAGGATTTATCAAATCCTTGGTAGATTATATCAAACCAGAATCTAAAAAGGAAAATCCAACAGAAGAAAAAGAGGTTAAAGAAGAGAAAGAAGAAATTTTAGGATCAGAGGAATATCTTTTTAATTTACAAAAAAATGAAGTAAAAGAAGAACCAAAAAAGGAATCTTTTGAAGATTATTTAGTAGATATACCTCTTAAATATGCAGAGTCATATTCAGAACCTTTCGAAAAAGAAGAAGCTCAATCTATCGAAGAAAATGTAGAAGATATGAGAAAGGTTGTTGAAGCATATGATGATTTAGAAGAAGAAATCAAAGAATGGGAAGAAGCTTCATTAACAGACTTTCATGAAGATATCGAATGGGATGAATCACATGCTTTAGATCAAGTCCTAAACGATATTGCAGAAGAAGTTGAAGAGATTGAAGTTACTGAAGAACCAGAAGTTGTAGTCTCAGAAGAAAATGATTTCTCGGAATCTATTCAAGAAGAAGAAAACGAAAACACCGAAGAAAAAAAAAGTTGATAGATCAAATACGAGAGAGATATTCAACCCCTTCGACAATGACGGAGGATTCTTCAGAAGATTTGACCACAAGACAGCGAGGTGGATCGATGTCAAATAGAACAAGAACTAATAAGTTTGTAGTTGGTAGTAGAAAAAGAAGATAATGACATTTTGTCATAAGTTTATTAGAAAAAGTTAGAAAATGAGACAATTTGTCTCATTTTTCTTTTTGGCACACTTTTTGAGATATTTTAATAAACAAATCAAAATAAAAAAATATAAGAAAAATATGTTTTACAATCCAATTAACTTGAGAGAAATGTTTGATCTTTTAGATCGAGGACCTCTATGGAAAACTTCTTCAATTACCAAAACTAGAAATTGGTGTATAGAGGCTAGAGAGGTAGAAGGGGGATTTGAAGTTGAAATGGCTCTTCCCGGATATGAAAAAGAAGAAATTCATATAGATGCAGAGTCCACTTTCGTAAATGTTTACACAGAAAAGGCTAATAGGTGGGGAGAAAAATTTTCACAAAGAATTGCAGTTCCTGATCATTGTGAAATTGGAAAAATTTCCGCAGAATACAAAAATGGAATTTTAACAATCTTATTTCCTGTCAAAGAAGAAAGAAACGAAAAGATTTCTATTCAAATAAAATAAACAAAAATCTTTTCTCTTATATAAAAAATATGGAAAAACAATTAGAAATGAACGCATCTAGGGCGATAAGCGTCTTGATTCAAGGAGTAGAAATTGCTCAGAAACAGGGTGCATACACTTTAGATGATGCAGAATTGCTGGCTAAAGCTGTTAAATTTTTCAAAAATACAGCCAAAGTAATGCCTGCAGAATCTGAAGAAAAAGCATCAGAAACACCGTCCGAAGAATCAGCAACACCAAGAACTAGAAAAGCAAAGCAAAATGATACAAGTAAGTAATAAAAATCCAAAAGAAATGACTGCTCAAGAAATTGAAGCAGAAATCAAAGAACTTTCTGATATCTCCGGAAAGATGTTAATTGAAAATAGAGATAGAACATACCCTATTAATGTAGCAGATTCTAAGGGATTGAATACAATGATTAAGCATGTCGAAAAAGCTAAATGGTCTCACACCGAAGCAGCTGCTCTTATCGCTCTAGTAATGGATCTTAAAGATCAAAAAGCTAAACTAGATGAGAATGGAAATATTCATTTGAGAACAGCTAATATTTCTAGCTTATATCAAACTATGCTAAAATACACAGGTCAAGGCTTCTATGAGGCTAAAGAACACGTTCAAATTTTAGCTACTGTAGGTGAAAGCATTTCAGATGCAATGGAAATTGTTGCTAAAGACAACAATACTCTTAGAGAAATCCACACTCGTCTAAGCGTATTAGATGATGAAATGCAATTACATATTGCAGCACCTCAATCAGAAATTCCACAAGAAAGTGAAGTTGAAGCTGAGGCCGAAGTAGTTAGTGAGTAATTTGATTTTCCATACTAAAGCGGGCTTTGGCCCGCTTTTTTTTGCTATCGGAAAGATAAATAAAAAAACAAATCGGGTGTGGATATATCATCTTCAGTAACTGAAATACTTATAGCTTTTATCTCTGGTATTTTTGGTCCAATTGCGATCATGTACGCCAAAAAGAGATTCGAAAGTAAAAAACAAGATTTATTAACAGAGGCCTTCGAGTTTGGGGCTGTAGTAGATCAAGAAGTTGATGATTTACTTTTTGGTTTAGATCTTGATAGAGTCTGGATTGCTCAATTTCATAATGGTGGACACCTTTATCCTACCGGAAAAAGCATCCAAAAATTCAGTATTTTTTATGAAACTGTGCATGACGGTATTCAAAAGATTACTCCACAGTTTCAAAACATTCCATGTTCTCTCTTTGCTAAAAGCTTCTCGGAAATAATGGCGAATGATGAACTTTTAATTCAAGATTTTAATGCTGACGAGAGAACCTACGGATTAAAAAACGTAGCAGATACAACAGGATGCAAATCTATTGTTATGGTTCCTCTAAAAACGCATAACGGTAAAATTTTTGGTTGTCTCGGTGTTGAAAGAGTAAGAAGAATCGGATTCGAAGATGAAGATTTAACTACAGTTAGAGAATCAGCTGCTTTTCTATCTGGATTACTATTTCAACATTTAAAAAATTCTTAAAAATGGAAGGCGACAGTAGTCATAAACATAATGAACAAGAAAGTAGCAACCCTGTGTCTTATATCGGCCACTTTTTTCAACCCTTTAGGCTTCGATGCCCTATTTGCGTTGACAATGAAGTGGACAGGGTCTTATTGGGTTACGGACTTAATTTTTTACCTTCTTTCGGGATTATTTTTTGGCTTATATTTCTTATTTTCTAAACTAAACAAAAAAGAAAGATAAAATAGATATGGGTTTCAATAAAAGATATATCTCAAGAGAATCTCTTAAAATTGTTTATAAAGAAAAGGGAGCAGAAGGAATTGAACGTTATTTAACTAAACCTGATGCACTAATTATTGACAGCGACTGCAAGATTAATCTATGTTCAATAGCCGAAACTATTGAAAGTATTAAAGATTGGATATCGGAAGAACAAGAACAAGAACAA
>Ga0172373_10004612_pt1 | contig 19292 bp, 14 predicted proteins | sample Lak10m_2_FD_114546 | JGI IMG/M metagenome (GOLD analysis project Ga0172373, IMG submission 114546) | Freshwater microbial communities from Kabuno Bay, South-Kivu, Congo - kab_092012_10m | ecosystem: Environmental > Aquatic > Freshwater > Lake | place: Democratic Republic of the Congo...
CTGCTGCCGGCCTATTTTTAGACGGATGCAAAATCAACGAGTAACCTTTTGCAGCAAAGTGCGGTAATCCTCATGAATGGCGCACGATTGGATAGGGCGCGTGGATCGTAAAGACGAGCAGCGTTTGATCGCACAGGCAGTCCGTGGCGATTCGGATGCGTTCGCTGCCCTGTACCGCGCTCATGTGCAGGCCATCTACCGCTATATCGTTCACCGGGTGAGCGACGCGCAGATGGCCGAAGATTTCACGGCAGATGTGTTCACACGCGCCTTGAAAAGCATGAGTACCTATCAAGATCAGGGCAAGCCCTTCCTCGCGTGGCTGTACCGGATTGCTCATGCGCGGGTGGTGGATTACTACCGGCGGCGCGGGCGCAGGCCGGATGAGGCGGAACTGGATGCACAGCCCATCGCGGTGACGGATGACGTGGAAGGCGAACTCCTACGCGGACAGGCCGCCAGCGCCCTGCGAACCGCCCTGAGCAGCCTGACCGATGAGCAACAACAGGTCATCATCCTGCGCTTCATCGAAGGTCTGAATCTGGAAGAAACGGCGGTGAGTATGGGTAAAAACGCCAACGCCATCAAAGCCCTGCAACACCGCGCTCTACGGGCGCTTGCCAGCCGTCTTGAACGATCCGGTTTTGATCTGGAGAACATCCTTTCGGGCTTATCATGAACGATTTTGCCAGCAGCAGCCTTTTTGACGACATCGCGGCACAATGCCTCGATGACGTGCTGGCTGGTCGCCGGACGGTGGCACAGTGCCTTCGCGCACACCCCGAACAGGCCACCGACCTGCGCCCGCTGCTGATGGCTGCGCTGCTGACGGCGCGGATGCCGACACCCCCGCCCATGCGTGAGGCGGCGGTGGATGCGCTGGAAGCACGGCTGCGGGCGACGATGACCGCCCCCAAGTCCCTGCCCAAACCTGCGCCGCGCCGCGCCCCGACCTATGCGTTTGCCTTCAGCCGCATGGCCGCTATGCTGGCGTTGGGGCTGCTGCTGGCTTTCGGCAGCACCGGACTGGTCAGCGCCTCCGATCGGGCTGTTCCCGGTGACGCGCTGTACGGCTTAAAGCGCCTGTGGGAAGCGATTGTGCTGGCACTGTCGCCCCTCAGCGGCCCGCATGATGCGCTGTGGATTCAGATTGCCCACAACCGCCTGTATGAAATTGATGTGCTGGATGAACAGGGACGGCTGGATGAACAAGTCCTGACCGATCTGCACCGCGCCCTGTACGAACTGGCGCAGGTTCGCACCCCGCAGAACGAGGCCGATGTGCTGCTGCTGCTGCAACAAGCGGATAGCCTGCTGGCACAAGTGACCCCGCAACCCGAAGCGCAAAAGGTGTATGACACCCTGAGCGCCCTCACGCAGCAAAGCGTGGACACGGGAATGCCGGCGCTGCCCGCCAGCGAGTACCCGCTGCTGGCTGAAAGCCCGCTGATGCAGGTCACGTATGCGCCGCCCACGCCCACCGCCAGCGCCACCTTCACCGCGACTGCCAGCCCCACCGCCAGCGCCACGCCGAGCGCCACGCCGTCGCCCACTGCCACACTCAGCCCGACGCCGCAGCCCAGCGCCAGCCCCACGCCCAGCCGCACGCCGCCGCCCACGCCGAGCGCCACACCGTCGCCCACTGCCACGCTCACGCCCACCGCCACATGGACGGCGCTGCCGCTGCCCGGTACGGTGCTGCTGACCAGCGCCGCGCCCACGCTGCCGCCGGGGGTGCTGCCGGGAGCCACCGCCACCGCGCCGCCAGCAAACAGCGACAACCCCCGCGAACGCGAAACTCAGCAGGCGGTCTACCTGACGCAGACAGTCGGCGCACCCGCCACGCCCGCACCCTGACGAGTCACTGTTATATTAAACAAAAAGTTCTTTTGTTAAAAGGTAATTTTAATTTGCGTTTAATGCAATCATTAAACCTTAATGATTGAAACGCAAATCATGGGTTACGATGAAGTCAGTGGACAACCTAATCCTCGATACAACCCTCAACCCTCGTTGATCCACAGTCCTATAGGTGTTGAGAGCGCGGCGCAAGTGTTTCGGCGACAGACACTTGCGCCGCAATTTTTGTATTCCCCGCTGCGATATTCTCCCATCGCTCACCTGCATCCGGCTTTTCAGCGCAAACGCATCAACATGATCGCAAGATTGCACAGAGACCTGTGTACTCTTTTGGGCCGTCGGCAGGTGGATGCGGCCTGCGGGCTACCCGCTGTAGCGCCGCAGCCAATCCTGCATCACCGCGCCATACGCTTCCGGGCGCTCCACAAAGGGCATGTGTCCCGCACCGGGCAACTCGACCCGCGTCGCCCCCGGCACACCTGCCGCGATTTGACGCGCCTGTTGGGGCGGCACGATGCGATCCGCATCACCCGTTAGCGCCAGTACCGGCACCGAAATGCGCGGCAGCCAGCTTTGAATATCCACATCCGGCATCCGGCTGAAGTAGGCGGCTAACCCCTTCAGATCAAGCTGGCGGGCGGCGGCTTGCAAGCGCGTCGTCGCCTCCCGCAAGCCGGGGTAGGCGAAATAGGCGCGGCGGTCACTGGCGTATAGGCCGCTGACCTGATGATAGATGGCCGGCGTGAGGCTGCTCAGGGTCATGTTGAATTTGAACAGCGCCCGCCCGATCAAACCGCCCCGCGCCAGCAGTTGCAGCGGACGCAGAATGCCGCCCCATCGCCCCTGCACAAACCCGCTGAGGCTGATGACGGCGGTGGCAAGGCCGGGGTTCTGCGCCGCCAGCGCCAGCACCGCGAACCCGCCCGTTGAATGCCCGACCAGCATCACCGGCTGATCGCCCACCATCTGCCGGATGGCCGCCGCCAGCCAAGCGGTGATGCGCTCGGCGGTCAAATCGGACTCCGCGAAGTTGGCTCCGAAATGCGCCGGCCAGTGACCGGGCAAACTGAGCGAAAACCAGTGGCGTTCGTTCAAAATCGGGGTCAGTTGGGTGCCATTTTCCCAGAACAGAACGCTGGAGGCGATGCCGTGAATGTAGATCACCGGCACGCCGCCACGATCCGGGTTGTATTCCAGTGCAACCAGTTCCTGCCCATCAACCGGTAAACGATGCTGAATGGTCATGCGAGGCGCTCCTACCCGACAGGCTTATTACGCCTCCTAGTATGAATGCGTGTTGTAATAGTGGCAAGCGGCACCGGAAAACAAAAACGAGGAGCAAACGCTCCCCGTTTTCACATTCCTGACAGCCCGTTTTAGGCGGGGGTACTTTCGGCGGTCGCCTCGGTCGGCGGCACGGGCGTGCTGCTCGGCTTAACCGTCGCAGTCGGCGGCACGGGCGTGCTGCTCGGCGCAACCGTCGCAGTCGGCGGCACGGGCGTGTTGCTCGGCGCAACCGTCGCTTCGAGAGTGGCCTCGGCAGTCGCTTCCGCCGTGACTTCGCTGGAGGATACGCCAGCGGTTGCGGCGGCGGTTTGCTGCGCGGCAACCGTCATGGTGGCGATAATCTGCTGAATCTGCGCGTCTGCCGTCGCCGTCTGTTCGACTTCGCTGTACGGGTTGGCGGTGGCGGTGAAGGTCACGGTGGGCGTGGGCGAGGCCACATACGCCGGTTGTGCGATCTGTCCGATCAGGCCGTCCACAAGGTCTTTGGGCAGCACATAGACCGTCTTGGTATCGTCGTTCACCAGACCGTAGTAGCGCGGGTTCGCCACCGACGCATTCCCGATTTGCAGGCGGTAAGTCTTGCCGTCGGCATCGGTCAGCTTCAGGTCATACTTGGGCGCATCGAGGCCAAATTCGACCAGCTTATCGCTCTCGAACTTGTCCGCCGCTGCCAGCGATGCCAGCACGCTCATCGTGCCAACGGCTTTGGTCTGGTCAGTGGCGAGTTGCTGCGGGTTGGTGGCTTCGGCTACGGCCCACACGCCAGCCTCGTCTTTGCTCATGACGACCTTGCTGGAGTCGGTCACATTCAGCACTTCAAAGCGCACAATTTTGCTCTGCGAGGCCACATCCGCAATTTCCGGGAAGATGGGGCCGGCGCTAGGGCCAGGGGGTGTCAGTGAAGCTTGTGCAAGTTCCAGTATCCTAGTACGGCTGTTATTTAACGCCACCATACCGGCGATCACCACAATACTGATGAGGATCAGGACAATCGTCCCTCGGTTTAAACGCATCGTTACACTTTCTCCTTACGCGGCTTTCTCGCGGCTGTTCCACCACACCCAGATGCCCAGCAGCAGCGCCCCGAATGGCAGCACAATCACCGTAATCAGGTTAATGTTGCGTCCCATCTGTTCGCTCATGAACACGGGGGTATCCTGTGGGCGGGCAGTCGCTCCCAACTGCGGAATCTGGTTGAAAAACTCATCGAACGTGGTCAACCACGCCACACTACGCAGCGCCACATCCGAGTTCAACACGTTCAGGCTGCGGAGGTTCTCGAACTGGTTGGTGCCGGTGTACAGGCTACCAAACAGCACCACCCGCGCCCCGGTTTCCACATTCTCGGCGGCGGCGGCTACCACGAACGGCCCTTTCGGGTCGGCGTCCGTCTGCGCGATTTGCGCCGGATCAGTGGCGGTCAGCACAGACGCATCGCTGCGCGAGTAACTGGTATCGGCAGTTTTCGCCAACTCGGTCACGGTGACGTTCTGCGGCAGCGAGGGCGCGACTTCGATGCTGTGCGGCGTCTCGAACACCATTGCGCTGCCGCGTGTAGTCGCTAACGTGCTGGTGATGAAGTGATTCGTGTCGAAGGTCACAGCCAGCGGCGCGAACACGGTCTGGAAGGCGTTGGTCTGGTCGAGCAGGATGTCACTGTTGTAGCGGATACCGAATTTGTCGAACAGGTAGGTGTTCAGCGATTCGGTTTGGGACAGCGTGGGCTTGCCATCGGCACTCAACGGCGCAGCGAAGATCACCACGCGCCCGCCTTTATCGAGATAATCGGTGATGAACTTCACCTGTTCGTCCGGCAACACCGAAGCACCACCGGGGATAATCAACACCTGCCCGTCCGCCAGCGCATCGTTCAGATTGATTTCGCTGTTGGGCTTGGTCAAGTCGAGGAAGTTCACGCTCTGCGTCTTCCAGTTGAACGAGTCCTTCAGGTTGCCGTTCAAGCCGGAAAGCCCGGTTGCGCCGGTGTCGTCAATCTTCAAAGCGCCATCCACGTTCAGGAAGGTGGCGCGGAAATCGCCCGAAGCTGCCACGCGCAAAATCGCGTTGGACAGGTCTTCCTGATTGAACAGGTTCACCAGTTGCGCCTTATCCGCCACCGGATTCCCTTCGGCATCCAACGGCGCCACCACGATTTGACCGGAGCGCGTCACTTTGTACAGTTGCGCCAGCGTGGGGTTGCGGTCAGGGTCTACAAATTCATAGGTGATCTTGTTCTGGCTGGTTGTGGCGTAGTCATCGAACAGCACCGAGTCTTGATCGCGGCGGCTGCTCTGCCCCTGCCCGTAGAAGGCCAGAATCTTGATACCCGGAACGTTCGGTTCCACCGCGAGTCCGGCGATGCTCTGGCGGGACTGGTCATTGAGCGAGAACGTGTCGGTTTGCGTCAGGTCAAGGCGAATGTTCGCGCCCTTCACAAAGGTGTAGACGGCGGACAGCGCGGCGATGAACAGCACCGTCACCAGTACCGTTGTGCCGCCATAACGCGCTGTGCGTCCGGTGACGATGGCTTTGGCCTGCGCGGGAGACATGAACACCCACACCACCAGCGACAGACCAGCCAGCGCCAGCCCGCCCCAGCCGATTACGCCGAACTGCGACTGCGTGAGCAGGACGACCAGCGACACCAGCAGGCCGATCCCTGCCAGCCCCAGTATCCATGACGGCGGGATGAACGGGTCTTGCTCGGCATTGGGAGCGTGCAAAACATTCGGATCGGGATTAGGAATGCTCATGAGCGCCACCGCCTTACTTCCACAATGCGCGTGGTGATGAACAACGCGCCGATAATCAAAAAGACGAAATACAGAACATCTTCGGCGCGGACGATGCCCTGCAACAGCGTGGCCTCGTAGTGCGCCTGCAAGCCCAACTCGCGGATTAACCCCGACAGCGAGGCCGAGAGCGTGGCATCCGGCAGGCTGCTGGCCCAGCTGGCCGCCACATCAGCCAGATACAGCACGAGGATCGTGGCTGCGCCGAAGAAGGCCGACACAATCTGATCTTCAAAAACGGCTGACCAAATGAGCGTCACCGCCAGCGCCGCGCCGCCATACAGCCACGCGCCGAAGTACATCCCGAAAACCCGCCCGCTATCCGGGATACCGACCGTAGTCAGGATGACATGGTAGATGACCGTGAGCAGCAGCAGAATGGTGTAGAACGCCCACACCGCAAGGAACTTGCCGATGATGAACTGCGACTCGCGGATGGGCATGGTCATCAGCACTTCCAGCGTCCCTTCGCGGTTTTCTTCCGCGATCAAGCGCATGGTGAGCAACGGGGCGACCAAAAACATCAGGAACGTGAGCAGGTTGGGGACGAAGTTCACGGCATCGGCGGGTTGCTGCTGCTGGTTGGCGGTGGTCAGCGCGTTGCTGAACAGCAGGCCGAAGAACAACAACAGCGCGAAGGAAATGGCATACGCGATGGGCGAACGGAAGTACAAGCCCAGTTCGCGCTTAAATACGGCGAAAATCTGTCTCATGAAGCCACCTCGTTTTCGGTCGGCTGTGCGGGCGCTTCTTCAGCAGCGGATTCTTGCTGCGTCAGTTCGAGGAAGATTTCTTCCAGATTCACGGCCAGCGGACGCAGTTCGATCAAATCCCAACCTTTTTCGATCACCGCACGGGCGATAGCCGGACGCGGGTCAGTTTCGAGGTTGGCGGGCAGTACCACAATGCTCTCTGCTGAAACATCGGCACGCGCCACTTCCGGCAGCCCTTGAATGATGGGCAGCACGGCATCGGAGGGGGCGCTCACGCGCACCATCACGCGACCGCCGCGCTCCAACGTGCTGCGAAGTTCGCTAGGAGCGCCCTGCGCCACCACGTTCCCCTGATTCAAAATCACGACGCTGTTGCAAATCTGCTCGGCTTCCGAGAGGATGTGCGTGCTGAACAACACGGTATGGCTGCGCCCCAGTTCGCGGATCAGATCGCGCAGTTCCAGCACCTGAATCGGGTCGAGGCCGATGGTGGGTTCGTCGAGGATAAGCACCTGCGGATCGTGCAAAAGCGCCTGTGCCAGCCCCACACGCTGCCGCATACCCTTCGATAACGTGCGGATGCGGCTGTGGGCGCGTTTGCCCAGTTGGACGCGCTCCAGCACTTCCTGCGCTTTTTGCTTGCGGTTCGCCACGCCGCGAATTTCAGCCATGTACATCAGATAGCCCAGCGCGGTCATATCGCGGTACAGCGGCACGCTCTCCGGCAGATAGCCTACGCGCTTGCGAACTTCCATGCTCTGCTCGAACACATCGTACCCTGCTACGATCGCTTGACCGCCGGTGGGCGGCAGAAAACCGGTCAGGATACGCATGGTGGTGGTTTTGCCCGCGCCGTTTGGCCCAAGAAACCCCGTAACCTGCCCCGGCTGCGCGGTGAACGAAATGCCTTTCACCGCGATTGTAGAGCCATAGTGCTTCACTAAATTATGGACTTCTATCATGACTAACCACTTCTCCTCCCTAGATTAGAAGGAACATCTGCGCGACAAGGGAGACTAACGCCGCTGCATAAGAAATACATCAGAAATAGATGAAATCTTCTAACAGCAGTCCGGGCGGAATTATAGGCTTCCGCTAATCGAAACGCTAGTCGGGAGGTCGGTCAGGTTAGGGCAAACGCCTTAATATCAAGGGATATATAAGGAAGCGGCGAAACGTTCGCGTCCCTCCGCCGCCCCTTTTCGCATCGCGCTGACGGGCGAACGCTCATTGACCGAAACGTTGTGCGTTCCGCGCCCGCGCCCGCGCTGCGGCTTCCTCGCGGTTGCGGGGGGCAGCCGTCGTGTGCAACGCCGTCAGCAAATCGGCGGAGATGGCGCTGATGGCCTCCACCGCCGCCAAGAATGCGGTTTCGTTGGCCTTCGAGGGCTGGTTGAAGCCCGTCACCTTGCGCACGTACTGGAGCGCGGCGGCGCGGATTTCGTCGTCGGTAGCCGGTGGGTCGAAGTTATACAGCGGCTTGATGTTCCTGCACATGCGTCCTCCTGATCGGTATGCCAGCAGGTAGTGTGGATCGTCGGTTCTGGATTGGCAAGCGTAGGCCACTTCAGAGCAATTCCCATCAGACTTGCGCAATTCGTTTCGTCACCTGTCGGGATGCGGTATACTCCCCGTTAGTAGTTTTCAAATGGGGCGGGTGGGGTTCTGAACATGCGCCTGCCCGTGATGAATGGATTGAGGAAGAACGACCGTGACCCCTTCGCCCGATGTTCCTGAACAGGAAATCCGCGAGCGTTGCGCCGCGCTGCTGGCCGCCGCCGCTGATGAAGCACGCCGCCTCGAACACAACTATCTCGGCGTGGAGCATTTATTTATGGCAACCACCCGCTACGAAGGCGGCGCAGTTTCCGTGCTGCTCAAACGTGCCGGCCTCGATCCCCGTCATGTACGCGGCGAAATCCGCAAAGAAGTGGGAACGGGCGACGGCAAAGTGGGTCAGGTGTTGCCGCTGACGCCGCGTGCCGAAATCATTCTTTCCCTCACTATTTTCCTTGCAGACCGCGACAGCAACGACGGCAGCGTGAACGAAATTCACCTGCTGATGGCGATCTTGCAGGAAGGGGAAAGCATCCCCGTCCGCAAACTGCTGGAAATGGGGTTCGATCTGAATCTGTGGCTGCAACGGCTACTGCTCGAATCGTCTGCGTTTGGCAGCGGTTCGGAATCGGCAGGCAGCGACAGTTCATTTGTGGACTTTCCAATTTCAAGCGATCGTTTTGAGCCTTTCGATTTTGATGTTTCGGACGAAGTTATTCCCCACCCGCGCCCACACCCGGACGGGCGCATTCCCACGCCGTTGCTGGATAAATATGGGCGCGACCTGACCGAACAAGCGGCGCTGGGCAAAATCAGCGCGGCCATCGCCCGCGAACGGGAAATACGGGCGCTGGCACGCACCCTCGCCCGCAGCAAGAAAAACAACCCGCTGCTGCTAGGGGATGCCGGCGTGGGCAAAACCGCTGTGGTCGAAGGGCTGGCCTATGCCATCCATCACGGCACCGCGCCCAAATCGCTGCTCAACCGCCGCGTGGTTCAAATTGAAATCGGCACACTGGTGGCGGGAACCAGCCTGCGCGGGCAGTTCGAGGAACGGCTGATCGGCATTGTGGACGAGGCCAAACACGCCGGTAACATCATCCTGTTCATTGACGAGATTCATACCATCGTCGGCGCAGGCGATACGATTGACAGCAATCTGGATGCAGCCAATATCCTCAAGCCGGCGCTGGCTCGCGGCGAAGTGATCTGCATCGGCGCGACCACCCACGAAGAATATCGCCGCGCCATCGCCCAAGACCCGGCGCTGGATCGCCGCTTCCGCACGATTGACATCGAAGAACCCTCGCAGGCCGACACGCTCCTCATCCTCGAAGGACAGCGCAAAAAGTTGGAGACGCATCACGGCGTCACGCTGCCGCCGGACACGCTGGCAGCCGCCGTGAATCTCTCGGTGCGCTTCCTGCCGGACCGCCGGTTGCCAGATAAGGCGCTCGACCTGCTGGATGAAGCCTGCACCCGCGTCATCATCCGCACCATGTCGCCGGACGACAACCCTATCGGAGAGCCGGAAGTCGAAGTGGATAATGTCGCCGCCGTCCTCTCGGATTGGACGGGAATCCCCGTCACCGAACTGACCAAAGATGAGAAGCGCCGCCTGTCCGGGCTGGAAGACTCGCTGCAAAAGCGGGTGATCGGGCAAGACGCGGCGGTGCTGAGTGTAGCCGAAGCCATCAAAACCGCCCGCGCCGGATTGGGCAACCCGCAGCGGCCTATCGGCGTGTTCCTGTTCCTCGGCCCGTCGGGTGTGGGCAAGACCGAACTGGCGCGGGCGCTGGCCTCGTTCCTGTTCGGCAGCGACGAGGCCATGCTGCGCCTCGATATGTCGGAATTTCACGACTCGCACACCGTCGCCCGTTTGATCGGCGCCCCCCCCGGCTACAAAGACACCCAGCGCGGCGGGCAGTTGACCGACGGGTTGCGCCGCCGCCCCTACAGTGTGGTGCTGCTGGACGAAGTAGAAAAAGCTGCGCCGGAAGTGTTCGACATCTTTCTACAGGTTTTCGATGAGGGGCGCTTGAGCGACGCACACGGGCGCACAGTGGATGCCCGTCATGCCGTCTTTATCATGACCAGCAACATTGGCACGGACGACAGCGGCAAGTCGTTGGGCTTCGGCGCGGCGGCCAGCTATCAACCGGACTTCGAGGCGCATCTAAAAGAGTTCTTCCGCCCCGAATTTATGAACCGGATTGACGAGGTGATTACCTTCCGGCCTCTAACCGAAGAAACGCTCGGTCAAATTCTGGAGCTGCAACTGGCGGAACTGCGCGAACGCCTGTCCAAGCAAAAGCTCATGCTGTCGCTTTCGGAAGCGGCACGCATCTTGATCGTGCGTAAGGGCTACGATCCGGTGAACGGCGCTCGTCCGCTGCGCCGCGCCATCGAACGCCTGCTCACGCGCCCGTTGAGCGCCCAGATTGTCGAGGATATTTTCCAACCCGGCGACACGATTGAAGCCGTGACCGCCGAGGATGACGAACGCCTGCATTTTGAAAAGAAAGCAGCAGTAACCTAGAAGCATGATGAATATCCCGCAAACCGGGCGGCAGCCCATCTCATTGAGCAACGAGGACATCAAGAAGGCGCTGCGTCGTCCGATGCCGCAAGATGCGGTGGACTATTTCGCCAACGACCCGAACCCGGAGATTCGCACACTGGGCAGGCTGGCGCTGCGCCGGAACGACATCAACGATTTGTTTGCGCTAGGCGACCTGTGCGCCCGCCGTTCGATCAACGACGAGAGCCGCCTGCTGGTGTTCTATGTGGGCAAGACGCTCATCGCCTACCGCAAAGCCATGCGCACCGCCGAGTCTGAAGCCGATCAACAGCTGGCGCAGACGGCGGTGGATGAATACCTGCGCTGGGTGGTCGAAACGGCGCTGCGGCGCGTCAACCGCCGCAACCTGTCGGTGGCGCTGTGGGCGATGAGCGAAGAAGATGACGGCGAACGCACCCCGGCACCGGATGATGAGGTATTGATCGAGGCGCTGCTGGAATCGTACCGCGACGAAACAGCCACCCGTTTTAGTGGCATCGTCATGCCTGACCTGTCCGAAACCGTCGCCGATTTATCGCAAACCGTTGTGGACTTATCACATACCCTGAGTGATTTATCCCAAACGCAGGCCGATATAGAACTGGAAGACGAAGAAGAACTGGAAACTCCCGGTTCGGTGGCTGCCGACCTGTCGGAAACGGTGGGCGATCACGACATCACCGACATGATGCACGCTGACGACAACAGCGCGGTGGGCGAAACCCGTGTGGAACGCACCGCCTTCGACCATCTCACCTCGCTGGAGCAACAGGCGGGGCGGCAACAGCGCCAAGCGCCCGTCCCCTACACCACCCGCCGCGACCCTGCCGAGGACGAGTTCGCCATCGGTCAGTACATACAGGATCGCTACGAAGTGCATGATGTCCGGCGCGGCGGCATGGGCGTGGTGTATCTGGGGTACGACCACCAGAATCACGAACCGGTGGCGATCAAAACCTTTCAGAGCCGTTTTCTGGATAATGAACGCGCCGTCGCCCGTTTCTATCAAGAGGCGACGACGTGGATTCTGCTTGAAAAGCACCGCCACATCGTGCAGGCGCGGCGCGTCGAAACCATCGCCAGTCGCCCGCATATCATCCTCGAACACATCAGCGGCCCCGAAGGACTCGGCTCTGACCTTCGCAGTTGGATAGATCATGGACGGCTTGATCTGGCGCAGTCTATGGATTTCGGGCTGCATATCGCGCTAGGGATGCAACATGCCGCCGCCCGTGTGGAAGGGCTGGTTCACCGCGATTTGAAACCGGCGAACGTGCTGGTGACGCATGACGGCATCGCCAAGATTACCGATTTCGGGCTGGTGCGCTCGCTCGAATTTACCGATGTTCCGCTGCCCGAAAACGACACCGACCCCGGCAGCAGCAGTAGCGCCTCGCGCCGCAACCAACCGCTCACCCGCTTTGGCGCAGTGGTCGGCACCGCGCCGTATATGTCGCCCGAACAGTGCGAAGCGAAAACGGTGGATTTGCGCTCCGACATTTATGCGTTCGGCTGCATCCTGTACGAAATGTTCACCGGCCATCAGGTCTTTCAGGTCAAGAAGTTCAATGCGTGGAAACAGGCGCATTTGCACGAACAGCCGCGCTTCGATCCGGCTTCCGCGCTGGCGCTGCCGCAGGGCTTACAGGCGTTGGTGATGGCCTGCCTCGCCAAATCGCCGGATGACCGCCCTTCGGGATGGGGCGCGGTGGTGAGCGAACTCGCCACCCTGTACGAGAACATCACTGGCAGCCCCGCCACGCTCGAAATCAGCGGCCCGGAACTGCAAGTTCACGAACTGATTGACAAAGGCTACTCGCTGACCGAACTCAACCGCATGGACGAGGCGCTGGCAGCCTATGACCGCGCCATTCTGCTCCAGAGCGACAACGCGCTGGCGTGGGCGCGCAAAGGTCGGGCGCTGCGCCTGATGGGGCGCTATGACGAAGCGTTGACCTGCTATGACCGCGCTATTCAGATTTACCCGCGTTACGCTTTCGCATGGCGCGGTAAAGGGCTGGTGCTGGAACGCTTGGATCGGATGGAGCAGGCGTTGACCTGCTACGAGATGGCTTCGCAGATCAAGCCCAACGAAGTCTGGAACTGGTACAACCAAGCAGACGCGCTGCAAAACCTGCGGCGCTACCCCGAAGCGATTACCCTGCTGCGGCGGGCGCTGGAAATTGACCCCGAACACCCGAATAGCTGGGCGAAACTGGGGCAGGTTTACCGGATAATGGAAGATTATCCGCAGGCGGTGGCCGCTTATGAAAAAGCGGTGGAATACGACCCGACGTATGCGTGGGCATGGAACGGTCGCGGGTTGGCGCTGAAGGCGTTAGGACGCGCCACCGAAGCCCTCGGTAGCTTCCGCCGCGCCACGCAGTATCAGGCGGACGAGGTGTGGCACTGGTACAACCTGACCGAAATGCTGGTAGACCTCGGTCAGTATGCCGAAGCCGTCGCCCCGGCACAGCAGGCCACCCGTGCCGACCCCGGTCACGCTTTTAGCTGGGCGAAACTGGGACAAGTGCTGCGCCACCAGAATCGCAACGAAGAAGCACTGGACGCTTATAACCACGCGCTCCACATCCAACCCGATTACAGTTGGGCGATCAACGGCAAAGGCATCGTCCTCGAACACATGGGGCGGCTGGAAGAAGCACTGGCATGCTACACACAGGCCACGCGCATCGCCGACAGCGCCATCTGGCACAGTTGGTACAATCAGGGGAACGTGCTGGTGCTGCTAGGGCGCTTTAAGGAAGCCATCCCGATTCTGGAAAACGTCACCCGCAACGTGCCAGATCACGCCCCCAGTTGGGCGCGGTTGGGGAGCGCCCTGCGCCACTTGAAACATTTTGACGACGCGCTGGAATGCTACGCGCAGGCCACGCGCATCGCGCCGGATTATGCGTGGGCATGGAACGAACAGGGTATCGCGCTGGAACAGATGGGGTATCTGGACGAGGCGCTCAAAGCCTACCAACAAGCCAGCCAATCCGCCCCGAAGGACTCGCTGTATCTCTATCAGCAAGCAGATGTGTATATCCAACTGAGCCAGTACAGCATCGCGCTGGGGCTGCTGGAACAGGGACTGCATTACGACAGCAGCAGCGCCCGCATCTGGGCGAAACAGGGACAAGTGCTGCGCCGCCTGAACCGACTGGAAGATGCTTTACGCAGCTACACCCGCGCAGTGGAACTCGACCCCAAGTATGGTTGGGCGTGGAACGGGCGCGGCTTGACTCTGAGCGCGTTGGGACGCCACGACGAGGCGCTGAACTGCTTCCGCAAAGCCACCGATCATGAAGATGATGTGTGGTACTGGTACAACGCCGGGGACGAACTGGTGCAGTTGAACCGCTTCGAGGAGGCGCTGATGGCGCTGGAACAGGCGATCAAGCTCAACCCGCGCCACCCCGAAAGCTGGGCGAAAAAGGGGCAGGCGCTGCGCCGGTTACATCAGCATGCCGAAGCCATCCTCGCTTACGATCAAGCGTTGGTGCTGAACCCCAAATATGCGTGGGCATGGAACGGGCGCGGCCTCTCGCTGGAAGCGTTAGGTCGGCGCGAAGAAGCCCTTGCCAGCTATGAGCGTTCTACCGAAGAAGATGCGCGGGTGATCTGGTACTACACCAACCAGATTGATCTGCTGCTGGAGATGAACCGCCGGACGGATGCGCTGGAAGTGGCTGACCGGGCGGTGGCGCTGCTGCCCAAGAATCCGATAGCATGGGCGCGGCGCGGGCAGGTGCAGCGGCGGTCAGGCGACCATGCCGAAGCGATTGACAGTTACCAGCGGGCGCTGGAACTGGACAGCACCTACGCATGGGCGTGGAATGGGCAGGGCTTATCCCATGCGGCGCTCAAACAGTGGGAAGATGCCATCGCCGCCTATGAACGCGCTGTGCATTTCAACCCCAACGATCTGTTCTTCTGGAACAATTACGGCGATGCGCTGATGGCGGTGAACGATTACCGGACGGCTGTCATGGTCTACGAACAGGCCGCCGCCATTGACCCCGCCCACGAACCCACCGCCGACAAGCTGGCGAATGCCCGCCAGCGAGTGTCCGAAAGCGAAGACGACAGCCTGTAGACGCGAGATGCGAATGCCCCGCGCTTACCCCCAGCCACCGCCGCCGGGGGTTTCGATCACCACGCGGTCGCCGGCTTCCACGCGCCCCGCATACTTGCCGCCCACCCGTTCTTCCAGCCCCCATGCGTCGAAAGCCGCCAGCGAACTGTTGCCGCTGGAACGCCGGATGATGCGGTTGTCGCCCGGTTTGCCCGCCGCACCTTCGCCCAGCCCGTAGGGGGCATACACACGCCGTTCGCTGTTGAGCGTGATGGTGGCCAGCGCGAGGAACTCATACACGCGCCGGATACCATCGCCGCCGGGGTGCTTACCCGCGCCGCCCGATCCATCGCGCAGGGCGTATTCCAGCACCCGCGCAGGCAGGGCGCTCTCTAACGCCTCGACGGGCGTGTTGCGCGTGTTGGTCATGTGGCTGTGGCGACCACTCAGCCCCGCGCCGGTTGGCCCGCCGCCGTGTCCGCCGCCGATGGTTTCGTAGTAGACGAAAGCCCGTCCGTCACGCTGACCGCCAAAAGTGAAGTTGTTCATGCTGCCCTGACTGGCGGCGGGGATGCGCCCCGGTAGCGCCGCTGCCAGCGCCCCCAGCACCACATCCACCACGCGCTGACCGGTTTCAGTGTTGCCCACCGCCACCGCCGCCGGAAAATCGGCGTTCAACACGCTATGCGGCGGCACGATCACCTGCACCGGCAGGAAGCACCCATGATTCACGGGCAGATCGTCCTCCGCCAGCAGGCGCACGCAGTACCACGCCGCTGACCGCACGATGGCCTCCACCGCGTTCACGTTGCCGGCCACCTGCGGGGCGCTGCCGGTGAAGTCAATCGTCATGGCAGAACCCGCGATGGTGATTGCCACGCAAATCGGGATGTGGAAATCGTTCTGTCCGTCGCCTTCCAGCGCGTCCTCGAAGCGATACACACCGTCCGGCAGGCGTTCGATGAGCGCCTCGGTCATGCGGCGGGCGTAGTCCATCAGCGCCTGCGCGTGTTCCTGCACCCGTGCCGCGCCGGACTCGGCCACCAGCGCCAGCAACCGCGCCGTCCCCACGCGCTGCGCCGCTAGTTGCGCTTCCAGATCGCCCAAGCGTTCTTCGGGGGCGCGGCTGTTGGCTGTCACCAGCGCCAGCGCCGCCTCGTTGCGCCGTCCGGCCTCCACCAGTTTGATCGGCGGGATGATGATGCCTTCCTGATAGAGTTCGGTGCTGAGGGGTAGCGAACCGGGCGACATCCCGCCCACATCGGCATGGTGGGCGCGACTGGCGACGAAGAATTGCACCTGATCGTCCACGAATACGGGCGAAACCATCGTGATGTCCGGCAGGTGTGTGCCGCCGCGAAACGGATCGTTCAGCAGGATGACATCCCCTGCCGCAAATGTATCGAAGTGGCGCAGGGCGTAGTCCACCGAGGCCGGCATACTGCCCAGATGCACAGGGATGTGCGCGGCCTGCGCCACCATCCGCGCTTGCGCATCGAACACCGCGCACGAGAAATCCAGCCGTTCGCGGATGTTGGGGCTGAAGCTGGCGCGTTGCAGCGTCACGCCCATTTCCTCCGCCACCGCCGCGAACCGATTTTTGAACACTTCCAGCGAAATCGCATCCACAGGCATAAGGGTCAGTCCTTTCCTACTCCAACGCGGCCTTCAGATCGGCGGCGGCGGCCTTCAGCCCATCCTGAAGGAGGCGCGTCTCCAGCCCCCACACCATGATCTGTGCCCCCAGTTCACGCTGTTCGCGTAGCTCGCTCGCCGCACCTGCCAGCGACCCCCATGCCTTGCCATGCTTGGCGCTGGCCGCCGCCACCTGTTCCATCGCCCCGCGCAGGCTGACCTGTTCGGCGGGCGGCAGCAGGTTCATGCGCAGGCGCAAATCCGCAGGGCCGATGTACAGCGCATCCACGCCGGGGACGGCGGCAATCGCCTCGGCCTGTGCCAGTGCGCCGGGGGTTTCAATCTGCACGGCGAGGAAGGTTTCGCGCAGGCCGTGCGCCGCCAACGGCTCCCGCGAGGCCGGAATATCCAGCCCGAAGTTGCTCTCGAAACTGCGCCCTTCGATGCCGCGATCCCCCAGCGGCGGGAACTTCACCTTTTGCACCAGATCGCGGGCGGTTTCCACATCGGTGACGTGCGGGATCATCAGGCCGGTCGCGCCGTCCTCAAGGTAACGGTACAACTGTGCCTTTTCGCGGGTGGCCGGGCGCAGCAAGCAGTCTATATCGTACAGGTGGAAGTAGGCCATGAGCGCCTGCACTTCGCGGGGGTCGAACGGGCGGTGTTCGAGGTCGAGCCAGATGCCATCGAATCCGGCATCAGCGGCGTGTGCGATGAAGGCCGGAATATAGTGACCGAGCATGGCGATACGTGCGGCCTGTCCTGCCCGCACCCGTTCCAGAATTTTGCTGCGCCGCATGATGTGTCCTTTGTGATGGATTGTGATGGCAGAATGCCCCCCGAAACTATATCTCTGTGTGGGGCAAATCGGCAATCCGGTTCATCGGGCAAACGCTGGAGGATTTCGCGGCGGCCTTTACCCCTCAGCACGCTATTCGAGACATTCGATAGATCAACGCCTCAGCCAAAATTCAAATCTTAAGACTCTAAAAGTAAATTATGAGTTAATTTTAAATTAATGCCATTTAGTTCAGATAAAAGGAAGCAATAGATCATGGCACGGCGTTTGGTAGGTATTCTGGTTATGGTACTGGCGCTGGTGGGTGTGGTTTCGGCGGACGGCGGCATCAATGGCGCTGCGAACGGTTATTTGGGTGGCGACAGTTTCTTTTGCAGCAGCACACGCGGCTGCTGGCTACTGAACAGCAATAGTCCGGCGAACGGGTCAGTTCCCGCGCTGCTAGGCGAATTTGCACAGGCCGACATTCAGGCGGCGCTGGCGACCTGCGCGGCAGAAAGCCACAATGTCACGATAGGCACGATTCAGGGGACGTATGGCCCCTTCACCCTGTCAGCGGTGTATGACGGCCCGAACGCTGATCCGGTCTGTTCGCTGCAAATCAACGCCTCTGAAGGGGTGGGCAAAGAAGCCAAGCCGTATGTGTTCAAACCGACGCCGAACGGCGGTTACGACCCGATTGCTTCGTCTAAAGAACTCGTCAGATGCCAGTGGGATCTTGCGGCGGGTGGTTGGTGGAGCTTTGATGGCGTCCATAACAGCGAAGGTTTCGATGTGATGAACTATTCTAAACCGAATGAATGGGAAGACTCTACATGGTTTTTCTGGGTGGGGTCTAAAATGTTCTTCCTCGAATGGGTTCCTGACAATCCGGGTTTCCTCCCTTGCCCGGTGCCAGCGGGCGTATAACGCACAGTCGTAACCGAACCCCATCCGGCACAGACGAATCTGTGCCGGATGTTTGTATGTCGGAGTCTGCACATTTGCAGTAGATGTAGGCGCTGATTGTGCGCCACCCCCTGCGGCGGCACTTCCATCTCTTCCCCTTCAGCACGTTATTCGAGACATCCGATAGATCAACGCCTCATCCAAAATTCAAATCTTAAGGCTCTAAAAGTGGGTTTTGGGTTAGTTTTAAGTTATGGCATTTGATTCATCTGAAAGGAAACAACAGATCATGGCACGGCATTTAGTGAGTATTCTGGTTATGGCGCTGGCGCTGGCGGGTGTCGTTTCGGCAGACGGCGGCATCAATGGCGCTGCGAACGGTTATTTTGGCGGCGACAGCTTCTTTTGCAACAGCACACGCGGCTGCTGGCTACTGAACAGCAATAGTCCGGCGAATGGGTCGGTTCCCACGCTGCTAGGCGAATTTGCACAGGCCGACATTCAGGCTGCGCTGGCGACCTGCGCGGCGGAAAGCCACAATGTCACGGTAGGCACAATTCAAGGTACGTATGGCCCCTTCACCCTGTCAGCGGTATATGACGGCCCGAACGCTGATCCGGTGTGTTCGCTACAAATCAATGCCTCTGAAGGGTCGGGCAAAGAAGCCAAGCCCTATGTGTTCGAGCCAAAAGCAAACGGCAGTTACGACTCGATTAATGCACCGCTACCTTCTGGCAAATGCCAGCGTGATCTGGCAGCTATCGGTTGGTGGAGCGTAGATCAGATACATCACCTAGAAGGTTTCGATGTGATGGACTATTCTAAGCCGGACGTGTGGACGGGCGTTGATAGCCTTTTCCTCGAATGGCTCCCTGATAATCCGGGTTTCCCCGCTTGCCCCGAATCGGTCGGGTAAGTCGCTCCTGTAACGTAAGATCAGACATCCGGCACGGGTTCGCCTGTGCCGGATGTTTTTATGTCGGGCCGCGCACAGCCGTCGGTATGTGTCAAGGGTTTGAAACAACTCCGAGAAAAACATTAGGGAAGATTTGAGATGGGTGGAGGGTTAATCCAGACCTCCTTTGGAGGGGCGGCGACGATGGGCAAGCCCTTGCTGAAC
>Ga0172373_10004615_pt1 | contig 19287 bp, 13 predicted proteins | sample Lak10m_2_FD_114546 | JGI IMG/M metagenome (GOLD analysis project Ga0172373, IMG submission 114546) | Freshwater microbial communities from Kabuno Bay, South-Kivu, Congo - kab_092012_10m | ecosystem: Environmental > Aquatic > Freshwater > Lake | place: Democratic Republic of the Congo...
CAGGCCTATGATGTGGAGTTTGGCGCGCCTCGGATCTTCCGCCTGGATCGCGTGGCCGAGGTGACCGTGTTGGACGAGCCCTGCGCTCCGGATGATGGCCATCGACCCATGCCTTCCGCCAGGCCGGAGGGGGGAGAAAGCCCGCTGCGCGCGCGCCTGAGTGGAGCCGTGGCTCGGTTGGCCAGGGAGCAGGGCTGGCCGGATCTGCACTTAGGGGAAGACGGCTGGATGGAGTTGCGCACCCATGCGGAGGATCCGGACGCGCTGCTGCGCCACCTCTTGCCCTGGGCGCCGGAAGTCCAGTTGCTGGAGCCCGCGCATGTGGTGGCGGCCTGGGACACCTTGAAAGAGGAGATGCGCCGCCGTCACGGCGCGGACGCCAGGTCTTAGGCGTAGGCGGGCAGGCCCGTCACCGCCTGGCCCAGCACCAGGGTGTGGATGTCGTGGGTTCCCTCGTAGGTGTAAACGCTTTCCAGGTTGAGCAGGTGGCGGCCGGTCTGGTACTCCAGGCTGACGCCGTTGGCACCCAGCATGGTGCGGCAGGTGCGGGCCACCTGCAGGGCCATGGCCACATTGTTGCGCTTGGCCAGGCTGATCTGCGCCGGTGTCACGCGCCCCTCGTCCTTCAACTGTCCCAGCCGATGGGCGATGCCCTGGGCGGCGGTGATGGCGGTGAGCATGTCGGCGAACTTCTCCTGCTGCAACTGGAAGGACGCCAGCGGGCGACCAAACTGGGTGCGCTGCTGCTGGTAGTGCAGGGCTTCATCGAAGCAGGCCTGGGCGGCACCAATGGCGCCCCATGCAATGCCGTAGCGCGCCTGGTTGAGGCAAGCAAGGGGCCCTTTCAGGCCTTCCGCGCCGGGCAGGATGGCGCTCTTGGGCAGGCGCACATCCTCGAAAACCAATTCGCTTGTCACACTGGCGCGTAGACTGAACTTGTGCCGATGCAGGGGCGCCGTGAAGCCCGGGGTGCCCTTCTCCACCAGAAAACCGCGCACCACGCCGTCCAGCTTGGCCCACACCACCGCCACATCCGCCACACTGCCATTGGTGATCCACATCTTCGCGCCATTCAAGAGGAAGTGGTCGCCCCGGTCTTCTACGCGTGTGACCATGCCCCCCGGATCGCTGCCGTGGTCGGGCTCGGTGAGGCCGAAGCAGCCAATGGCCTCACCCTTGGCCAACCGGGGCAGCCACCGATCCTGCTGCTCGCGGCTGCCGTAGCGCCAGATGGGGTACATGACCAAACCGCTCTGCACGCTCAGGAAACTGCGCAAACCGCTGTCCCCGCGCTCGAGCTCGCGGTTGATGAGGCCATAGGCGGTGTGGCTGAGGCCGGCACAGCCCCACCCCTCGATGGTTGCGCCGAAGAGCCCCAGCTCGCCCATCTCCCGGGCCAGTTCAAGGGGAAGCGGTCCTCCTCGAAAGCGCCCATGGCCAAGGGAAGGAAACGCTCGCCCACCCAGCGACGCACTTCCAGCGCCACCGCCAGCTCCTCTTCGCGCAAAAGCGCGTCGTGGGAAAGAAAATCCAAAGCCTTGTAGGACACGCCGGCCTCCTTGGGTTCGTGACACATCGGAGGCCAATATGCGAACACCACGCGCTTCCTTGCCCCGCGACGGCGCAGGTGATATGATGAAGCGCCTCCATCAGACGATGCGTGGAGGTGGATAATGCTGCGTGGGCGCATTTTAGAAGCGATTGACGAGGCTGCTTGATGAAGAAGGGTGGACGCATCCAGCCCCATGTGCCCACGGTGCTCTTTGTCGTGCTCATGGCGCTGGCCCTCACCCAGTCGTTGTGGTGGGTGGTGTACCAGTTGGGGGAAAGTGGGCGCGCCAGGGATCTGGAGCTGCAGATCCTGGAGGAGCGCGCACGCTTCGCCGAACGCGAGCTGCAGAGCCGGGGCCGTCCGCTGGAGCGCAACGAGCAGGAGAATTTCCTGCGGGCCTACCCGGGCCTGGCCTTGATGGAGGCTGACAGCGCCATCACCGGCCTGAGCCCCGTTGTGGCCAGCGGCAGCATTCAGGCGGCGTGGGCGTCCGCCGACCGGCGGGGGCGCATGTTCCTGCTGGAAGGCGCCTTCTTCATGCTGCTCATCCTGCTGGCCCTGCGCTTCCAGTTGACCGCCCACCAGCGTCTGCGCGACGCCGTGCGCCAACAGTCCAACTTCATCTCCGCCGTGACACACGAATTGAAGTCGCCGCTGACCTCCATTCGCCTCTACGCCGAGCTGTTGGAGAACCCGGACATCAAACCCGAAGCGCGTCTGCGCGGGGCAACGGTGATACGCGAGGAGGCTGATCGCCTGTCCTCGCTGGTGGAGCAGATCCTGCGCGCCCGGGCACTGGACGCCAAGGAGATGCGCCTGGAGCCGCGCCCCCTGGAGTTGCGCGGCTGGATGGCCGAGCACCTGCAGGCCCTGGGGAGCCGCTTGCACGCCCACGACCGCTTGCTTGTCGCGGAAGGGTGTGATGACGGGGACAGTGCCAGGGTCCTGTGGGTGATGGCCGACGAGGAGGCACTGGATCTGGTGCTGGGCAACCTGGTGGACAACGCCATCAAGTACTCGCCCAAGGGAAGCTCCGTGCGCCTGCGCCTGCTGGGAAATGGCGCCTGGAGCGAATTGCGTGTGGTGGATGAAGGCGTGGGCTTCGAGGCGCAGGAGAGCCGGCGCCTCTTCGACCGCTTTTATCGGGGTGGCAGCGAACTTACCCGGCGCACCAAGGGAACGGGCCTTGGACTTTACCTTGTGCGCGAGTTTGTGGAGGCCATGGGAGGACGCGTGCTCGCCGAGAGCGACGGGCCCGGCCGGGGAGCCACCTTCACCGTGATGCTGCCCATCCAGGCGGAACGAAAGGCTTGATCATGGCGAGAATTCTCATTGTGGAGGACGAGGAGCACATCGCCGAGGCGCTCCTCCTTCACCTGGAGGCGGCCGGTCACAGTTGCCGCCATGTGGACAACGGCGACACGGCCCTGCGGGTGATTCTTGAAGGCGGTTCCGACCTGGTGCTGCTGGATGTGATGCTGCCCGGGCTGGACGGCTTCGAGGTCTGCCGCCGCGCGCGGGAGAAGGGCGCCCGCCTGCCCATTCTTTTTCTCACGGCCAAGGATCTGGAGAGCGATCGCGTGACCGGGCTTGAGCTGGGCGGAGACGATTACCTCACCAAGCCTTTCAGCACGCGGGAGCTGCTGGCGCGCATCGATGTGATGCTGCGGCGCCAGTCCTGGTACTCGGCGCCTCCTGCTGGCGGCACCACGCTTTCCTTCGGTGGCCACGAGGTGAATTTCGAGTCCTACGAGGCGCGCCTGGCTTCCGGTGAGCGCGTGCGCCTGACGCAGAAGGAGTGCATGCTGCTCAAGCTGCTCTCCGAGAAGGACGGCACGGTGGTGGAGCGGGCGGAGATCCTTGACCGCATCTGGGGCTATGAGAACTATCCCAGCACGCGCACGGTGGACAACCTCGTGCTGCACCTGCGCAAATATTTTGAGATGGACCCCTCGGAGCCGCAGCACTTCCTCTCGGTGTACCGCGTGGGCTACCGTTTTGTGCGCAATCCCGGGCAGGCCTGAGCCCAAGACGCGCTCCCACATCGCCCCAACGCAGAAGCTGGAGAACACATGCGTTTGTTTGCAGCCCTCCTGATCCTGGCCTGCGCCCTGCGCCTGGGCGCCGCGCCATCCAGTCCCGCCGCCAATACCTTCGATCCGGCCAAGGCCGTACCGGTGGACATCTTCCTCTCCCACGACAAAGTGGCGCCGGGGGAGGAGGTGCAGGTGGCGGTGGTGTTCCGGGTGCCCAGGGGCTTCCACATCACCGACCGCAAGTACGAGATGTTCTATGTGGAAGCTGACACCACGGCCCAGTTGCGGCTGGATCGCGTGCGCTATCCCAAGGGCCTTCGCGAGAACGAAGAGGAGGTCTACCGCGGCGATGTGGTTGTGCGCGGCAGTCTGAAACTCAAGCCCGGTGCATCGGGGACGCTCAGCTGGCCCTTCCGCGCGGGCTACCAGATTTGCAGCGAGACGGGCGACCTGACCTGCTACATGCCCATTGACAAAGAGCTGACGCTCAAGGTGCCGGTGGCGGCCACCGCTGCGGAGATGAAGCCCCAGCACGCGGAGCTCTTCGGGCAGCCCAAGGTGGCGGAGTCGCCCGTGGCGGACAGTTCGCAAGTGGCGAGCGCCGTTGTTGAGGCTCTCTCCCCGGCGCCGGATGCACCATTGGACACGGTGAAGGCCGTGCCGCCCGCCGGGCTGGAGGGCAGGCTCCAGCAGGCCCTTGAGGCGCGCTCCTGGGTGGCCTTTCTGCTGGTCTTTCTCGGAGGGCTGCTTAGCAGCCTCACGCCCTGTGTCTACCCGGTGATCCCCATCACCATCTCCTTCATCGGTGGCCGCAGCAAGGGCAAGCTGCATGGTTTCATCCAGTCCCTCTTCTTCGTGGCGGGCATGGCCCTGGTCTACAGCTCGCTGGGTCTGATGGCGGCGGTGACGGGGGGAAGTTTCGGGGCCATCGGCCAGTCGCCGGTGGTGCAGTCCGTCATCGCGGGAATATTCCTCGTCTTTGCGGCCAGCATGTTTGGCGCTTTCGAGATGCAGCTGCCCTCCTCCCTATCAGAGAAACTGCAGAGTGGCGACAAGTCAGGCCCCCTGGGCGCCGTGCTGATGGGCGCCATTACCGGCTTCATCGCCGCGCCGTGCGTGGGGCCCATCATCGCCGCGCTGTTGGTGTTCATCGCCTCCACCCAAAGTCTGGCGCTGGGATTCTTCCTCATGCTCAGCTACGCGCTGGGCATGGGCGTGCTCTTCCTGGTGATTGGAACCTTCGCCGGGGCCCTCAACAGCCTGCCGGGAGCCGGCGGCTGGATGGAGACGGTGAAGAAATTCTTTGGCGTGGTGATGGTGGCCATGGCCATCTATTTCCTGCGTGAGATGATTCCCCCGGCGTGGATGCCCTGGTTGGCGGGCGCCGGGCTGGTCATCTTTGGTGTCTTCACCGGTGCCTTCGACCCCCTGGACGAGAGCAGCGAGACCAGTGCGCGCCTCTTCAAGGCGACGGGCTGGGTGGCGCTGCTGGTGGGAGCCCGCTTCCTGCTCTTCGGTTTTGGCGCAGGTCCTGTCGGCGAGACCTCGGCGCCTTCTGCCGTGAAGGAGGAGCTTGCCTGGACCTTGTCCTCGCCAGATACCGATCTCCACGGCGAGCTGCTGGCGGCGGCGGCCAGCCAGGGACGACCGGTGATGGTGGATTTTTGGGCCACCTGGTGCGCCCAGTGCAAGGAACTGGACCACAAGACCTGGACGGATGCAGCAGTGATGGCCGAGGGGCAGCGCTTCGACCGTATCAAGATGGACATGAGCCAATCGGAGACGCCCTGGGCCAAGGCCCAGAACACGGCATTTCGCGTGGTGGGAATGCCCACCGTCATTTTCTACAACAGCGCCGGACAGGAAGTGACGCGCTTCACCGGCTTCAAGGAAGCCACCGAAGTGCTGGAGATCATGCGGTCCATTCCGTGAGCTCCCTTCACCCCCAGCTGACGCGCGTGCGTGAGGACCTGCGCCTGGCCGAAGAGCGCTTGCGTCGGCTGTCGGGAGGTCTGGGCGAGGCGGACTGGCTGCGCGACGCGCCGGGTGGCGGCTGGTCGGCGGCGGCCTGCGTGGAGCACCTCAACCTGGTGACCCTGGCCATGCTCCCGCGCTTGCGGGAAGGGCTTGAGAAGGCGCGCCAGCTGCAGGTGGATCCCAATCGTCGCTTGCGCAAAGGCCTGATCGGCTGGATGCTCAGTGCGGGCAGTGGGCCGGGACGCGGCTTGCGCATCCGCACGGCCAGGGCCTTTGATCCCCATCGTCTGCCGCCGGTGGACGAAATCATGGAACAGTGGCAAGGCCTTTTGGCCGAGCAGTTGGTGCTGGTTGAGGAAGGGGACGGCCTGCCATTGGACCGGGTGCGCATGATTTCGCCCGTGGACGGGCGCTTTTCCTACAACCTCTACGCGGCGATGTGCATCCTGCCCGCCCATCATTTGCGGCACATCCAGCAGGCGGAGAAGGCGGCGGGGGCGTAGGGTCGCGACATGTCGCGACCCTACCAATGGTCACGATCGCACAGGCGGTGCCAGAGAAGGTTGTCCCGCACGAAGCAGCGCATGGACACCAGTTCCTGGCGCGAGCGCACCACGCGTTCCAGATAGCGCCCCTGCCACACAACCGCGTCCTCGTTGCCGCAGCAGCGTCGCCACTCCCGTGTCACCGCCGCCTTGAAGCCGCGCACAACAGTGGGCAGAGAGTTGGCTGTGGGGTGACCGAAGGCCTCCGGCCGTGCGTCGGGCGGTGGCTGGGTGAGCACCAACAGGCCGTGCAAGTGGTTGGGCAGGATGCGGTAATGGTCCAGCCGCAGGCCCGCGGCATGTCGCGGGAGCTCGCGCCAGAATCGATCGGCCAATAATCCCAAGGCACTTAGGGTGATCTGGTTGCGTCGGGCGTGACCAAGGAGCGCTTCGCCGCCATGGGTGGCGATGGACACATAGTAGACGCCGCGTTGGCTGTAGTCGAAGCCGCGCAGCCGGATGGATTTTCGGTTGTGCATGGGATTGGAACGAAGGCCGCGACCCGCGGGTTCTGGCTTCGGGGCTGCGCCGTGCAAGTCGTGTGGGGTGTTGTCCAGGAGATTTCACAGTCCCGTAGGGACACGACATGTCGTGTCCCTACGCCACACCCCTTACCTTGTCCCCATGACCCTTTCCGAGATCTTCCACTCCATCCAGGGCGAGGGCCCCTTCCAGGGCCTTCCCACCGTCTTTGTCCGCTTCACCGGCTGCGATCTGCGCTGCCTGTGGTGCGACACCACCCACGCCTTCCACGGCGGACGCGCCATTGACCGCGCCGAATTGATTCAGACCATGATGGCCTTTCCCTGCCGCCGGGCTTGTCTCACGGGGGGAGAGCCCCTTCTGCAGCGCGAACTTCCGGAATTGGCCAGGGAGCTCGTAGCACAGGGTTGGTCAGTATCGCTTGAGACCGGCGGCCACCGATCCCTGGAAGGTCTGCCGCCCGAAGTGACCGTGGTGGCGGATGTGAAGTGCCCGGGCTCCGGGGAGGCCGGGTCTTTCCTGATGGAGAATCTGCACCACCTGAAGCCTGGCGATGAGCTGAAATTCGTGGTGGCGAGTTTGGAGGATGTGGACTTCGCGCTGGACTTTCAGGCCCGCCACGCCATTCCCCAGGGCGTGCGCTGTTGCCTCTCGCCGGCCTGGCAGGCGCTTGACTTGCCGGCCTTGGCCCGGCGCATCACGGAGAGCGGCCAGGACATGGCGCTGGGTTTGCAACTGCACAAGATCATCTGGGGCGCGGAGGCACAGGGCGTATGAAGGCGGTGGTGCTGGTTTCGGGTGGGATGGACAGTTGTGTCACGGTGGCGGAGGCCGCGCACAGCGGCCTGCAGCCGGCCCTGATGCATGTGCAATACGGCCAGCGCACCCAGGCCCGGGAGCGTCGCGCTTTCGACGCCGTGGCCGACCACTTCTGCGTGCCCCACACGGAGCGCCTGGTGGTGGATATCTCCCACTTGGCGGCCATTGGTGGATCCTCGCTGACGGATCCGGGCGAGGCGGTGGAGGACGGCCGTTTGGACGCGCCAGGCGTGCCGCGCACCTATGTGCCCTTTCGCAATGGCAACCTGTTGGCCATTGCCGGCAGCTGGGCCGAGGTGCTGGGCGCGGAGAGCATCTGGTTGGGGGTGGTGGAGGAGGACGGCTCCGGCTACCCGGATTGCCGCGCCGAATTCATTCGCGCCATGGAGAACGCCCTAAGGCTGGGCACGGCCGGTGCGCGCAATGTGAGCATCCAGACCCCGCTCATCGCACTGGACAAGGCAGGTATTGTGCGCCGTGGCCTGGAGTTGGGCGCGCCCTTCCACCTGACATGGAGCTGCTACCGAGGGCTGGAAATCTCCTGCGGCACCTGTGACAGCTGCCTCTTGCGCTTGCGGGGCTTTCAAAAGGCGGGCGTCAGGGATCCTCTCCCCTACGCCTGATTCAGTGGATGCTGTGCGGCCCGAAGAGCGGGCTGCAAGCCAGACTGGCCAGCACATGCCGACCGCTCTCGTACTCCAGGGATTCCGGCCACCGCTCCCGTAGGTCCGCCAGGGCCCGGGCCAGTTGCCAAGCGTCGTGGGTGCGCGTGGTGGGGAGTTGGGGCTCCTTCAACAAGCGGCCCAGCAGGTGGGCGGCTTCTTCCGGCTCGGCGGCCAGCAGGGCCAGCTGGATGCGGCCAAGCAGGGTCTGGGTGCGAATCTCGATCTCGCTCATGGTGGCCTCCTGCTTCGTTATCGACATGCGCGTGAGCCAAAAGAAGGGTGGGTCCCGCAGGACCCGCCCTTCGCTTGTGTGGGCTTACTTCACCAGTTGGAGGATCTGGGTCTCCATGCCCGCCCGCGTCTGCAGGGCGGCCAGGTAGGCACCACTGGCCAGGTGGCCGGCGTTCCAGCGCAACTCGTGGTGACCTGCGGCCAGCTCGCCATTCTGCAGGGTGGCCACCAGCTGGCCGGCGATGTTGTACACCGCCAGGCGCACCAGACCGGCCTCGGTCAGATCGAAACTCAGCGTCGTGCTGGGATTGAAGGGATTGGGGAATGAAGGCAGCAGGCGCGTGGCAACCGGGCGCTCGCCCTGGTTCATGCCCAGCTCGCCGTCCACCACCAGGTTGCGATCCGTGATGAGCGGGTTGGTGTTGGGCTCGGGCTTGGCGCCGTCCTTGGAGGCAAAGGTCAGTTCGATGTGCATGGTGTCCGAAGTGGCGACGCCGTCCGTGGTCACATAGTGGAAGTGGTAGTTGCTGTCAGCCTTGTCCAGCTCCACCTGGAAGATGCTGCCCTCAATGGCCTGGCCGTCGACGATGTAGGTCAGCGCGTCGCCGTCCACATCCCAGGAAACCAGCTGGATGCTCTGCAGACCGGACTCCGTCAGGTGCGCGAAGACCGGGCGGGCCAGCGGGGCGTCATTCACACCCATGATCTTCAGGGTCAGGGTGGCCGGGGCGCTCTCGAACACGCCATCGCTGACCGTCACCGTGAAGCTCACTTCGCCCACGAAGTTCTGCTCAGGGGTCCAGGTGAAGACATCGCCCGTCAGCACCTGGCCGTCCACCGTGTAGGTCAGGGCGTCGCCGTCGGGATCGTGGCCGGCCAACTGCACCGTCGCCAGCTCGTCCTCCAGGCTCTCCACCGTCATGTCGGCCAGCAGAGGCTCGTGGTTGCTGGCCACCACTGTCACCGTGATGGTGGCGGCATTGCCGCAGCCCTGGCCGTCGCAGGCCGCGTAGCCCAGCGTGTGCACGCCGATGGTGGAGGGCGTCCAGCTCCACTCGCTGCCGAAGATGGGAAGGCCGTTCACCGTGAAGCTCAGGGCGTCGCCTTCGGCGTCGTTGCCCACGAGGCTCAGGCTCACCGTCTCGCCCAGCAGGCAACCCGCGCTCAGATTCTCCACCACCGGCAGCTGGTTGACGCTGGCGATCTGCACGGAGATGGTGGCCATCTGGCTGTAGCCCGCCCCGTCACTGGCGCGGTAGGTGAAGGTGAAGGCGCCGTTGGCGTTGGCAGGGGGCGTCCAGGTCCACACATTCCCATTCACACTGCCGCCGCTCACCTCGTAGGTCAGGGCGTCGCCGTCCTGATCGTTGCCCTGCAGCACGGTGCTCAGCGTCTCGTTCTCGCTTCCCTGCACATAAAGCGGGGCAACCACGGGGGGGTGATTCACGCTCACGCCCACCGGCGCAATGCCCACCACCGCCGCCTGGGCGATGTTGAAGGTGTAGTTGCCGGGGTTCAGGTTGCTCAGGCGGAAGTTGCCGTTGTGGCCGCCCGTCCAGCCCCAGTTGATGTGGAACCAGCAGCTGTCCATCACGCCGTCAACATCGAAAGCATGGCCTCCGGCAGCGCCCTGGCCACGGTACACCACCGGACGACCGGCGTGCACTTCGGCGGAGATCATGTCCTGCCAGGCCTGCTCCGTGTAGGCCGAGCGGTACACCATGCGCGCCGTCTCCTGGTAGCCGAAGTACTGGCGCAGGGCCGTCACCACCATGGATGTCTGGGCGCTGGAACCCGTCGGGCTGTAGTTCATGCGCACGGCGGCGCCGGCGTGAAAGAGCAGCTCGGCCACATCAGGGCTGCAGCTCGCGGGGGTGATGGCATTCCAGTCGTAGCTGTGCTCGGCGAAGTTCACCGCAATGGGGCCGTACACGCTGTGCACATAGGACACCGAACCCGTTCCCTGCTGGGGCCAGTTCCAGTAGTCCATCACCTGCGCCATGGCCACCGCGACACATCCCACATACACATGGCCACCGGAGCCGGCGGGATCCGCGGGGCAGGCTTCGTTGCAGGGCGTGCCCTGGCCCCACAGGGCCTCCAGCATGGGGGGCACATCGTCGGGCACCACGCGCAGAGGCTCGTTCTGGGCGGGGCCGCTCAGCAGCATGTCCCAGGCCGCCCGCGTCTCGTTGGCACGCTCGCCCCGGGCGCGCTGGTCGATCACCACCAGTTCCTCGGCCTGCAGCCAGTCCACCAGCGCGGGGGGCAGCTCGCCTTCGGGCAGCACATTCTCGGACCAGCCCACCACCGGCACCAGCAGGTCATCACCGCCAGTGAGCACCCAGCCGCCCTCGCGGAAGGAGGTGATGTAGAAGACGGGCTCCGCGGCCTCCCAGGCCAGGGGGCGCACGCTGTCCACACTGCGCAGACCCAGGTGGTCATTGCCGGCGGCAAAGTGGCGGGCCGCCACTTGCGCATCGGTCACCGCCACCGGAGCCGCCAGGGCGTCCAGGCTCAGAATCAGACTCAGGCCGCCGAGGGCCAGAAGAGAGGGGGTGAAGACGATGCGTGACATGATGCCTCCTTTGCGTTCAACGGAGGAATAGCGAGGATCATGCCAATTCGCGACCTACATGGAAGTCGTTGATGTGCAGGTGGTTATTTCCAGAAATGAAGGCTTGTGCGGGGATATGAACCACTTGTGGGTGGCCACCCGTGGTTTATTTCCACCAGCCCTTGTCGCCAGCTTTGGGGTGGGGGAGGCATGGGTTCAAATCGGCCAATTCAAGGCTGTTGCTGATTAGCTGTTCATAGAAACATCAATGAGGCGCGAGATAAAATTCACGCCAAGCTGTAGTAGTGAACAGGCCCGGCTTGGTGATATGAACCACTGGCCGTCGCCTCAGTTTGCGGCGCTGTCGTCCACCAGGGCCACCCGAAAACTGTGCCTGGCCCAGCTTCCCACCACGCCCTGGCAGTTCTCGCCCCGCAGGTTGAAGTCCACCGGGTCGTAGCCCTCCTCGCGGATCCACCAGTGGGTGGTGAAGAAGAAGCGCGCGGCGGGGCCGTTCAAGCGGCGCAGGATGATGTCGTAATAGCCCATGCGTCGCCCGCGGTTCACATCGCTCACATAGGTGTCCAGCGAGTCCACGAAAACGAAAAAGGTCCAGGACACGCGTTGGGGAGGATCCTCGGCCCGGCGCGGCCCTGGGGGCAGGCGCAGATCGGGATAGGGGCCCACCTGCCAGGAGGCGTCCCGGTCGTCCCGCAGCCAGTAGAGCCGATCGGTCGGGGTGGAGATCCATCGCCCGCTCGTGCTGTCCTTCACCACCGCGTCGAACTCCAGCTGGTACTCCGTGTCCGGGGCGTCGCTGGCCGAAGGGTTCCAGTCCACAAAGAAGGCGGCGGGATCGGCCAGGTCCTTCTCCGTGTCGGGGTCGTAGAACATGAGCGTGTCGGCCTCGTAGCCTGTGCTGGAATCGTTGGGGCGCAGGGTGAAGGCGAGATCCTGGGCGCCCACCACGCGGCAGCCCTGCTCTCCACGAAAGGCCAGGCCATTCCACACGCCCTCCATGTGCAGGCTCACGCTGTCGCCGGCGCCAAGGGGCAACTCCGCGCGGTCAAAGACATAACGCCGGGCGGCGGCGTCCTCGGTCAGGGAGATGGAATCTCCCGTGCTGTGGTTCTTCACACGCAGGGAGGCTCCGGAGAGGAAGGCCGTGGTGTCGTTCACCGCCTCGCCCAGGCCCACCGGATGCGTGAGCAGCACGCCCTGCACTCCGCTGTCGCCGGGCTCCAGCAGTGCCACCAGCGTTACCAGGGCGCGGGCGCCGGCATCGGCGTCGGGCAGATCCTCGCAGGCCGAGAACACCAGCAACAGAAGCGGGAAGGCAAGGAAGAAAAGGCGCGCTCTCATCAGAAGCTCCAGGTCAATTCAAGGCTCGGCAGACGGCGGATTCCCTCGGACACCACCTTGTTGGGCACATCACCCTGCTCCACGCTGGGGACATAGCTCACATCCCAGGCATTGGGGCTGTTGAAGAGATTGAGCAGGCCCATGCGGCACTCGAAGCTGCGGCCGGGCCGGCGGTGGGTGAAGGTCCAGGCCAGGTCCACGCGGGTGTAGGCGGACAGGGACTCGGCGTTGAGGTCCCCATATCCGAAAACCAGACTCTCCTCGGTGTTCAAATCATCGCCGCCCAGCCACACGGCGTATTCGGGTTGGGTGTAACGCGGCCCGCTGGCCAAGCGCCAGTTCACGCCGGCGCTGCTCTCGTTGTAGCGGAAAAAGCGCACCCAGCGCCGGAAGGGCCAGCCCTTCTCGCTTGTGTGGGAAAAGTTGCGGTTCACCTGCAGGTTCAAGTTGTGGCGCTTGTCGAAGGCGGCGTAGAAGGGCTTGCCCTGGTTCACTTCGTCCAGCTGCCGCACGGCCCAACCCATGCTGTAGCCCGCCTGGCCTGTCCACAGTCCCTGGCTGCGACGCAGATTGAAGTCGGCGCCGAAGGCCTCACCCCGCCCGTGGAAGAAGAGGTAGTCGTTGGTGGAGGGATCATCGGCCAGGTGATCCTCCTGTTGGGGCTTGGCCTCGGCCACATGATCCAGCTGCTTGTGGTAGGCCTCCACCTCCAAGAGGGTGCCGGGCGCCACATCCCACTCCACGCCTGTTGTCCAGTGGCTGGCGCGTGCCGGCCGGGAGCTTGGGTCCATGGCCACCCAGATGTAGTTGAAGGTGCTGCCGTCCCGGCGGAACTGCTGCAGGCCCTGGTTGTAGAGGCCCCAGGCCAGCTTGAAGCGCAGGTTCTCGTCCACATGGGCCTTCAGCCCCACGCGGGGCTCCAGGCGCGTGACATGGTAGGCGTCCTTGTCGGCCAATCCGCCGGCCCGGAAGAGCACGGCGCGCACGCCGGGCTCCACAATGAGCAAGGGGTGCGGACGCCAGGACGCCTGCCCGTACAAGGCCAGTTCGGACATCTCCTTGCGCACATCCCACTTGTGGCTGTTGAAAACCCAGGACTGGAAGTCCGTGTCCAGAGTCTTGGCACTCAGGCCGCTCTCCAGCGTGAGTGTCTCGTCGTGGTGGTATTCCAGCTGCACGCGGGCGCTCACATCGTTGATGTGGTTCGTCTGCAGCACGGTCTCGCGGCCGCCGAAGTCCAGCTCGGTGCGGAAGCGCGACCAGCCCACGATGGCCCGCGAGTACCAGCGCGTGTTCCACACATGGCGCCAGTTGAGGTTGGCGGCGCGGTTGCCAAAAGTGAAGCGCAGGCTGGAGGCATCGAAGACATCGTCGCCGAAGTAACCCGTCATGCTCAGGCGGTCCTTTTCCCCCACATCCCAGTTGAAGCGGAATTGGGCGTCGGTGAAGTGGTAGGGCAGCTCCGAGGAGGCGAAGGCCCGCGTGGCCAGGTCCACATAAGTGCGGCGCAGTGCCAGGAGCCAGGAGGAATTGTCGAGGCCAGCGGTGGGGGCGCTGAGCTGAACCGTGGTGGCCAGCACGCCCACGCCGATCTCTCCGTCCAGCTCTTCCTGGTTCCCCTCGCGGGAGGTCACCTGCAACACCGCGCCCAGGCGGCCGCCATACTGGGCGGGCCAGGAGCTGCGCAAAAGGTCCGTGTGCTTCACCGCACTGGGAATGAAGGCGGAGAACAGGCCGCCCAGGTGGTTGGGGTTGTACACCTCCACGCCGTCCAGCAGCACCAGATTCTCGTCCGCACGGGAGCCGCGCACATTCAGGTCGCTGGAGAAATCATTGGTGGGCAGCACGCCGGGAATGGTGAGCAGTGAGCGCAGCAAGTCCCGCTGGATGAGCACGGGTGCCAGATCCATCTGCTTGCGGTCCAGCCGGATGTTGCCTGCATAGACCTGCTCCTGCTGAAGTTCCTGCTCGGTCTTCTCCGCCGTCACCTCCACGCCGGCCAATGCCACGCTCCCAGGCGTCAAGCGGATTTCCTGCAAACGCTCCTGGTTCTCAACAACGCGCAAGCTCAGGCGACGCGGTTCGTAACCCTGGTAGCTCGCCACCACGGTCCACTCCCCGACTTCGAGCCCTGTGATGACGAAGTAACCGTCCAGATTGGTGGCGGCGCCGCGCAGGGCACGATTGCCGCTGCCCGCGTCCGGGGCCAGCACATTCAGGCTGGCGCCGATGAGGGCCTCGCCGCTTTTGTCGTCCACCACATGCCCATGCAGGCGGGCGGCCCAACTGCTGGAGCAAAGCAGCAGCGCGGGCAACAGGATGCGCACAGCCCCCATGGGCAGATGGCGGAAGAGAGTCACGGGTACCTCGGGTCGATGGTTGAAGCGAACGCCGTCAAAGTAGGGGCCTGCCGTGCCGGGAGCAAAAGCAGGAGTGTTTAATCCTGAACCGGCCTGATTCTTGCACATTGGCGGCCGCAGGAATCAACTCTTGGGGGCCGCATGACTCGCCTTCCTTCGCGCCGCAGTCCGTGGGCCTTTGCGCTCCTTGTTGCCTTCAGCATTTCCGCCACGGCCGCCCGCGTCGGGGTAGCGCCTTTCTCCGGCGCAGCCCTGAGCCCGGAGGAGGCCCGGGTGGCGCGCTCGCTTTTGGTGCACGACCTGCAGAAGGCCCGGCCCAACGACCTGGTGGTGGAGCTGCGCCCAGAGCCGCTCCTGGAAAGGGTCCCCGTGCTTGAGCTGCTGAATGAGGCGCGCGGCGCCGGTGTGGACGAGCTGGTGCTGATCAGCGCCGACCGCCTGGGCGACAAGCTGATGGTGCAGGTGCGCCTGCTGGAGACCGCAGGCGAGCAGAACCTGCTCACCGACGCGCTGCCCGTGGCGGCGGTGGAGGATCTCGATGTGGTCATGGAACGGGTAGCCGAGGCACTGGCCACGCGCCAGCCCGTGTCGGAGAGCCGCCAGGTGGGCCGCGTGCTGGAGAAGGAGGGCCTGAACACCCGGCGCCGCTCGGCCATTCGCCAAAGCGCCATCCAGGCGGGATATCAGTGGGAGATCGGCGGGGAAGGCGATGACGACACCCAGCGCCACTTCGTGGCCTCGCTGAGCAGTGGCATGGAGGAGCGGGCCTTCGATGCCGGCTGGAGCCTGTCCTGGCGCAACGGTCCTGCCCTGCTGCTCTACTCCGACTGGCTGATGCGACCCCGCGACCTGTGCCCTTTCGTGGGTGGGGCGGCGGGATTCCACTGGTTCCGGTTCCAGGAGAAGGCTGGCGATTACGATCTGGATGATGGTTTCCACACCAGCGCCCGTGCCGGCCTCATCCTCTACCGCACCTATGAGTTCCAGATTGTGCTGCAAACGGAGTATGCCGTCACTTGGAATCAGCGCCAAGACCGCGCATGGCTCTTCAGCCTGGGCATTCGCCCCTGAATCCGTCGCCGGGCATTTGTGCTGCTTTGTAAAGGGCTCTTGCCATTCCACGCGCTTTCTGAACCCTGAAGCGCCTTGCCGAAGCGGAAGGACGCCACCTTCTCGGCACGGTGGTTCGCCTGCCACAAAGGGGACACATGCATGTGGCCCCCAATTGCGGCCTTTCACACCCTGAACACCGCGCAGCGGCCCTCATGGCACGGGGATTGCTGTCCGCAACACGCATATCATGATGGAAAGGCCACTCATGTCGCGTTGGATGCTGCTTCTCCTGTGGGCCCTGCCGCTGATGGCGCGCCCCGTCGACCCCATGTCCCAGGCCAGTGCCCTGCCTTCCGGGCGGGGCCTGCATCTGGAATTGAACTTCCCCGCGCCGGTGCTGAGCCCGGTGGAGGGTGGTGTAAGCGTGCGCCTGGACGGCGAAGGCCTGATGGGCGTGGCGGGGTGCCCGGATCTGCCCGTGGTCAACCGCCACATCCGCATTCCGGCCACCAGCGGCGTGGAGCTGGAAGTGGTGGAAGCCCGCTGGACGAGCATGGGCCAGCACACAGTGGCTCCCCTGCAGGAGCGCCTGCACACCTCGGCCGACCTGCCCCTCTCCTGGTTGCGGGACGAGGCGGTCTTCCAGCAGTCCCAGCCCTGGCCGGCGGACTGGCTGCGCCTCTCGGATCCCATGCTCATGCGCGAGACACGACTGGTCACCTTGAGCGTGGCTCCCCTGCGCTGGAATCCGGTGACGGGGGAGTTGCTGCGCCTGGAGTTCCTGGACCTGCGCGTGCACTTCCGCGGGCACAACGGCGTGAACCAGCCCCTGCGCGCCGAAGACGAAGAGGGCATCTCCGAGGACGGCGAAGGCCTGGTCTATTCCCATCGCGGCGCAGAGGACCAATTCCTGCGGCAGATGCTCGGCGGGAGGCTGGTGGAAGTATCCACCGCGGACGGCGGTGCCCAGGGTGAGGCCGTGGACGCCATCACCTGGGGCGCGCCCGAGCTGCCGCTGAACTACCTCGTGTTCGCCAAGGCGGCGGCCCAGAGCCAGGCGGCCTTTCAGCAGTGGGTGGCCTGGAAGCGCCAGAAGGGCCACTATGTGAAGGTCGTGAGCGAGAATGACCTGGGCAGCTGGAGCGCCACCAGCATCCGCAACGAGATCATCAACCAATACCAGAACAGCTCGCGACCGCCCCACTATGTTGCCCTCGTGGGCGACACGGGCGGCACTTACGCCATTCCCAGCCACAGCAGCCAGTACGACCACTACTACGCGGCCATCGCCGGAGGCGACATTCTGGCGGATGTGGTGGTGGGCCGCATCAGCGTGGAGAGCGCCACCCAGCTGGCCACAGTGCTGAACAAGATCGTCGGCTATGAACAGTCGCCCTACCTGGACAACACCAGCTGGCTGCGGCGCTCATCCTGGCTCACAGGTGCGGGCCACTGTGGCGAGTCCATGAGCCAGCTGGCCCGGGACTTCGCCTTCCAGCTCATCACCGAGCGGGGTTACACCCAGATCGACACCGCCTTCTGCGCCAACAGCCCCAGCTATGTCTACAACTGGTTCAACCAGGGCATCAGCCACTACAACTACCGGGGCTGGATCGGCATGGAGGGGCTCTCCATCAGCCAGCTCATCGCCCTGCAGCAGGGCCCGCGCACGCCCATCGCCGTCACCTTCACCTGTTCCAGCGGCGACTTCGCCGACGGCCAGTCCTACACCGAAGGTTTCCTGAGGGGCGGCACGGCCAGCACACCCGGCGGCGCGGCGGCGGCCATGGGCTTCTGCACGCCGCAGACTCACACGGCCTACAACAACCTGGTGGACGGCGGCTTCTGGAGCGCCCTGCTGGACTACCGCATTCCCCAGGTGGGCACCTGCATGTTCCGCGGCAAGCAGGAACTCTTCAACACGCTGCCTCCCGGAGACGGCAACATCAGCAACTTCTCCTACTGGGCGAATCTGATGGGCGACCCGGGCATGGAGCAGTGGTGCGGCGTGCCGGATGTGCTCGCCTTCGACACAGTGCCAACGGCCCTGGGCACAGGCGCCCAGGCCGTGGACCTGCGCGTGCTGGACCAGAACAGCCAGCCGGTGGCGGGTGCCGCCGTGTGCGCCTACTTCAGCGACACGCGGATGGACCTGGGCCTCAGCGACGCGGAAGGTCGCGTGATGCTGGACTTGCCCGCGTTGGATCAGGGAAACTTGTACCTCACGGCCACACGAGCCTTCCACAAGCCGGCCCGGGCCACGGTGGCGCTGGATTCCACCCTGGCCATGCCCGTGTTGGAGAGCGTGGCGGTGGTGGACGCCGATGGCGATGGCCTGTGGACGCCCGGCGAGAGCGCGGAACTGCTGCTGGGATTCCGCAACCCTTCCTCAAGCCAGACGCTGACGGCCCTGACCTTGACGGCCGAGCTGGCGGACGATGCGGCGGCGGATCTGGTTGCCGCTACGGCGGATCTTTCCACCCTTGGCCCACTGGAGTCGGCGACGATCGCCACGCCCCTCGTGCTGGTGGCGGCCACCTCCTGGACGGAGGGCCTGCCCGTGCGTCTGCACCTGCATTTGGCCAGTGGGCACGATTCCTTCGCCGTGCGCCTGGATCTGCCCGTGAGCACGCCGGCCCCAACCGTGCAGGGCAGCATGTCCACCGATGGCGCTCTCTATCCCGGCCAAATGGTGAACTGGCTGGTGCGCTTGCGCAACGACGGCACGCGCACGGCGCACCAGTTGGTGGTGAACCCAAGCTTTCCCGCCAACAGCGGCATGTCGGTGAGCCCGGCGGAAATCGTGGTGGACAGCCTGGGCGTGGGCGAAGTGATGAACCTGGAGCTGGAGGTCAGCGCCGCCAACTATCTGGTGCCCGGTTACAGCAGCGCCATCGTGGTGGCCTGGACGGACCAGAGCCTGGGGGCAACGGGCGAGGTCGCGGCTCCGGTGGTGCTGGGCAATCAGCAGGTGGGGGATCCCACCGGCCCCGACGCCCACGGCTATTACGCCTTCGAGAGCACGGACTCCCAGTGGTCCCAGGCGCCAGTCTACAACTGGGTGGAGATCGCCCCCAACGCCGGTGGCACCGGAACGGTGCTCAACCTGCCGGACACGGCCGATGAGGCCGACGCCAGCCGCCGCGTGGACCTGCCCTTCCCCTTCACCCTCTACGGCGAGACCTACACCAGCCTGGCGGTGTGCTCCAACGGCTTCGTGGCCTTTGGTCCCCTGGCCCACCTGCAAACGGACTTCCGCAACCACTTCCTGCCTTGCGGCATGGGGCCGGAGCCCATGATCGCCCCCATGTGGGACGACTTCCGCCTCACCAGCGATGCCCAGATCTGTGTGAAGCACCTGGAAGGCCAGGGCATCTTCGTGGTGGAGTGGTACCGCGTGCGCACCAACTCCAACAGCCAGATCAACACCTTCCAGCTTCTGCTGCACGATCCGGCTGTTTACCCAACGCCCACGGGCGACGGCGAGATCGTCTACCCGTACGCGCTTTTCAACGACAACCAGAGCAACGACCAGGACTTTCCCTACTGCACGGTTGGCCTGAAGAACCAGGACGCCACGGTTGGCCTGACCCTCCTCAACTATCACCAGCGGCCCAGCACCGCCGCCGCCTTCGCCGCGGGCAAGG
>Ga0172373_10004617_pt1 | contig 19283 bp, 21 predicted proteins | sample Lak10m_2_FD_114546 | JGI IMG/M metagenome (GOLD analysis project Ga0172373, IMG submission 114546) | Freshwater microbial communities from Kabuno Bay, South-Kivu, Congo - kab_092012_10m | ecosystem: Environmental > Aquatic > Freshwater > Lake | place: Democratic Republic of the Congo...
GCCTGCGCGATACAATTTCGTATTCTTAATTCTTCCAAGGGCGCGGCTGTGCAGTCATCGCGGGCGCAGATTGATATGCATAAATACAGCCGCTATATGCAAAAGCTGATTAAGTGTCAGAGGAATATTTTAATAAAAGAGGCAGAGGCAAAGAAATTAATTGTCAGGGATGGCAAGCTCTCAGGGGTAATAACAGATAAAGAAGAAATCTATGCTAAATGCGTGGTTATCTGCCCCGGGACATTCTTAGACGGCTTAATTCATATCGGGTTAAGGCATTTTAGCGGCGGCAGGATCAATGAGCCTGCCAGCACCGGCCTGGCGGATAATCTAAAGGAACTGGGTTTTAACCTGTTGCGTTTTAAGACCGGGACCTGCCCGCGCCTGGATAAAAACACTATAGATTTCTCTAATCTTATCAGGCAGGATGGGGATGCTATCCCCAGGCCGTTTTCATTTTCTACGTCAAAACTTAAACAGAAACAAATCTCCTGTTACATAACCTATACCAATAAGAAAACGCATGAAGTTATCCGTGCTAACCTTAACCGTTCTCCGCTTTATTCCGGTAAAATCAAGGCTACCGGAGTAAGGTATTGCCCGTCAATAGAAGATAAAATCGTCAAATTCAGCGATAAAGAAAGGCATCAGGTATTCTTAGAGCCTGAAGGTTTAGGGATCCGGGAGGTTTATCCTAATGGCATCTCAACTAGCTTACCCGAAGACACGCAAATTAAGATTTTAGGTTCTATCGCGGGGTTAGAAAAAGCCAAAGTCATCCGCTTTGGTTATGGCATTGAGCATGTTGTAGTTGAGCCTACGCAACTTTATCCCAGTTTGGAGACAAAGCTCATCAAGAACCTGTATCTTGCCGGTCAAATTAACGGTACTACGGGTTACGAGGAAGCAGCGGCACAAGGCCTGGTTGCCGGGATTAATGCCGCCTTGCGCATACAGAATAAAGAGCCGTTTATCTTAGATCGCGCAAGTAGTTATACAGGAGTATTGATTGATGATCTAACTACCAAAGGAACACTTGAGCCGTATCGCATGTTTACCTCGCGGGTGGAGTACCGGCTTATTTTACGCGAAGACAACGCGGATTTACGTTTAAGCAAGATGGGTTTTGATTTAGGCCTGCTGAGTGCGGCAACTTATCGCAAAGTTGAGAATAAGCAGAAGGGGATAAAAGAAGGAACAGCTTTTCTAAGGAAAACGCGTATCAGGCCCGATGAGAAGGTTAATGCCAGGTTAGGCCGGCTTAATTCTGCCGCGCTTATCAGGCCGTCAAGTTTAGAGGAATTATTAAAACGGCCGCAAATAGGCATTAAAGATTTAAAGGAGATGCATAAGCTAAAGCCGGGCATACCGGAATCCGCTTGGCAGCAAATTGAAATAGAGGTAAAATATGCTGGATTCATTCAGAGGCAGCTTAAGGATGTTGAGCGTTTTAAGCACCTGGAGAAAATCAGGCTGCCGCTTGGCATTGATTATAGCAATCTATCCGGGATCTCCCGCGAGATAAGGGAGAAATTGGCTAAATTCAAGCCGCTTAACCTGGGCCAGGCATCGCGGATTTCAGGGGTTACCCCTGCTGCGATTTCGCTGCTTATGGTTTACTTGAGGAAAATTAATGTTTTTGCAACCAATGCCTGATAAAAATAAACTCGACCTTAAAAATTTTTGCCTTTCTTTAGAAATTGACCTCTTCGGTGTCGCAGATATCAAAAATATAAAAAATGAGTTTTTAATTGCGCCTAAAGTTTTGGCGAAGCTGGATCGTGCGGTATGTTTAGGGTTACGTATCTCCCAGGCTGCTTTAGCCGAGATAGAGCAGGTCCCCACAAGAATGTATTTTCATCATTACCGTATGGTGAATATGTTCTTGGACCAGGCAGCCTTGAGAGTGGGCAGTTACATACAGAAAAAAGGTTATCTTAGCCTGGCCATTCCTACTTCGCAGATTATTGACTGGGAAAAGCTGAGCGCACACGCATCGCATAGAAAATTAGGGGTTTTAGCGGGGTTAGGCTGGATCGGCAGGAATAATCTTCTGGTAAATAGGGAATTGGGCAGCCAGTTTCGCCTGGTGACTGTTTTAACCGATATGCCGCTTGAGCCGGATCAACCGGTAAAAGAAGATTGTGGTTTGTGCCGGCTTTGTGTTAAAATATGCCCTGCTCAGGCGATCAAAGATGATCCAGCTAAGTTTGAACATGCCAAGTGTTTTGAGAAATTAAAAGAGTTTCAGAAGCAGCGCCAGGTTGATTCTTATGTTTGTGGAATTTGTGTAAACGTGTGTAAAGGGAAGCAGGAGGACGCGGGATGAAAGAGAAAATCCTGATTATTGAAGACGAGAAGGATATTATTAAAATGCTGGAGTATAACCTTAAAAAAGAAGGTTTCAGGGTTATTAATGCCCGTGATGGAGAGGATGCCCTGGATTTGGCTTTGCGCGAATACCCGGATCTTATTTTATTAGATTTAATGCTTCCGGGAATCGACGGCCTGGAGGTATGCAAGACTTTAAAAAAAGAGGCCAAAACCGCTTCTATTCCCATAATTATGCTTACCGCCAAAAGCCAGGAATCAGATAAGGTGGTGGGTCTTGAATTAGGCGCCGATGATTACATTACTAAACCATTCAGCCCGCGTGAACTTATCGCCCGCATAAAAGCCGTATTGCGCAGGGCAACTGAAAAAGAAAAACTTCCTGAGGTGTTTCAATCAGGTGATCTAAGGATAGATTTCGCTAAAATATCCGCGAGTGTCAAGGACAAGCCGGTTGAGCTTACGGCAAAAGAATTTGAGCTTTTAAAAACCCTGCTTAAGGCAAAAGGAAGGGTTTTATCCCGTGATTATCTTTTGGATTCTATCTGGGGTTATGATCACGCTATGGAGATCCAGACCCGTACAGTAGACGTGCATGTAAGGACCTTGCGCAAGAAGCTTAAATCAGCGGCAAAAATGATTGTAACGGTTAAGAACTACGGCTACAGGTTTGAAATAGAAGAGGAGTAATTGAAAAGTGCTATTACTTGTTATTCTAGTTTTACTTATGGGCTTAGCGGTTGGCTGGTCTATTGGTGCAAATGACGCAGCCAATTCCTTAGGTACAGCCGTAGGTTCAAAAGTTTTAACTCTGCGGCAAGCAATTATCCTGATTGTAGTTTTTGGTTTCTTAGGAGCATACCTGCAGGGTGCATACGTAACTAAAACCATTGGTAAGGGGATTGTTCCCCTGGATCAATTGGAGAAACAGGTTGCTATGTATGTTGCTGTTATAGCTTCATTTGCTGCCTGCGTCTGGGTGGTCCTGGCTACATATTGGAAGATGCCTATTTCTACAAGCCATTCTATTGTGGGAGCGGTTGCGGGAGCGGGTCTTGCAGTCGGTGCTCCGGTTAGATGGAAGATGCTATTGGATATATTTGTTTGTTGGATTTTTACTCCCATTGGCGCGGCAATTTTAGGCTATATCTTCTTCAGGATGCTGCAGAATTTATTTTATCGTTTCCTGCCGCGCAAATTTATAAAACCAATTGTGTTTTTCCTGGTTATTGCCAGCGGTTGTTATGTGGCATATACCTGGGGGGCAAATGACGTGGCAAATTCAGTTGGGGTTATTTCCGGAGTTGGTGTGCTTACTCAAAAGGCGAGCGTTATTTTTGGCGGTTTAGCTATAGTTATAGGAATAATGACCTGGGGGTATAAGGTTATTGAGACTGTTGGTTCAGAGATTACCCGCTTGCTTCCGATTATGGCGCTTTCCGCGCAGTTGGCCAGCGCGGTTAATGTGCATCTTTATACGGTTTTTGGTATTCCGGTTTCTACCAGCCATTCTATAGTCGGTGCGATTTGCGGTGTAGGTTTAGTCAGGGGGATCAGGGTGCTTAATTTCCGCATAATGAAGGATATGATCATTTGTTGGATGGCCACTCCTTTTATCTCGGGCTTGATAGGCTATATAGTATTGCAGATAGTCAGGATGTTTATAAAATTTTAACCAATACATGCCCTTGCGATATGTATTGCGTCGGTGTGCGCTAGGCAGGGCAAGTGGCCGGCACATTGTTTTATTTGAGGAACAAGTGCGACGCTTCTGCGTCGTGTACCCTTTGTGGGTAAGGAGGTAAAAATGAAAGAAATGAGGAATATTTTAGGTTGGTTAGGCATGGCAGAAGAGCAGTCAATACTGCAGGATGCCAAGAAACATGTAGAAGAAACCTATAAGACAGTTGCTTTCTTTGCCGATGCGGTGAAATCTTTTATTAAAGGAGACCTTGAGGCCAAGACGCAGGCAATTGAGAATGTCAGGCAGAGCGAGCATCAGGCGGATGTTTTGCGCTCTAAAATGATTGACCAGCTTTCCGAAGGCATGCTTCTTCCTCCGGACAGGGAAGACCTGATGCATTTTGTAAAAACCCTGGATAAAATAGCTGACTGGACTAACGGAGCAGCCAGGCTCCTGGGTTTTATTGAAGGCAGGATCCCCGAGAGTGTATTAAAGAATATTTCTTTAGGCACGGATTTGATCGTAAGCTCAATCGCCAAGCTGCAAGAGGCTATAGTGGCATTGACTAAAAATGAATTGAAAAATGCTATATCCCTTAGCGCAGAGATCGACCACTTAGAGCATGAAGCTGATGACCAGAAAAAGGCGATGATCGAAGCGATTATCCACGCCAAGCTTGAGCCGGTCAGCCTCCTGTTGACTTATCAGCTGGCGGAATATTTGGAAGGCGTAACTGATAAAATAGAAGACTGCGCTGATTTCATTAAAGTTTTAGCGATTAAATCAAAATAAATATGAGGATCAGTTTTAAGCTTAAACTTATTCTATCCTATTTCTTCCTTATCTTTATATCCCTGGGTTTTGTCGCCTTCTTTCTTGATAAAAACCTGGAAGAAAGATCACTGCAGGAAATCAAGATTTCTTTAATCAATGAAGCCCGCCTTATAGAAAGTAATATTTCCAATACCCCTCCGGTTTTGCGCAATCCAATATACCTGGATAAGTTAATTAAAGATTTAAGCGGAAGAATTAAATCGCGCATTACTATAGTTAATATGGATGGAAAGGTGTTAGCTGATTCAGAGGTTTCTTTGCAACAGGCAGCTAACCTGGAAAACCACCTCAACCGGCCGGAGGTGGCTGAAGCCTTAAAAAGCCAGATCGGCGAAGAGGTCCGTTATTCATCCACCCTGAAAATAGACATGCTTTATTTAGCCATCCCTGTCAAAGAGAATGGTGTTAATACCGGGATATTGAGGCTGGCCCTGCCTTTGACCAGCGTACAAAAGGTTTTATTTGCCGTAAGAAAGACAATTATTGTGGGGTTATTTTTTACATTGGGGCTTGCCTTTGTTTTGGCCTCAGTCTTAGCTAAGGCATTAATTGGACCGATTAACCGTATAATCCATACCTCTTCTAAATTTGCCAAAGGCGATTTCTCGCGCAGGATCTTTCAGGGCTCTAACGATGAGATTGGCAGGCTCGCCGTTACCTTAAATAAGATGGCGCAGGACATTGAAGAGAAAATCCGCGAGATTGCGACCAAAAACCAGCATCTGGAGGCTATTTTTAACAGCATGATTGAGGGGGTTATTGTTACGGACAGCAGCTCAAGGGTAATCTCCATAAATCATACTATTGAAATATTGTTTGATATCAGGGAAGCCCAGATACAGGGAAAGTTTTTCTTAGAGGGCATCCGCAACAGCGAGATATCTGAACTTATAAATGACGCGATGAGTTCGGCTAATCTTATCTCAAAAGAGGTAACTCTTCTTATACCGATGCAAAAAGTAGTGCAGGCAAATGTTTCTCCTGTTTTTGAGCAGGATAAAGTTACCGGCTCTGTTACGGTAATCCATGACATCACTGAGATACGCCGGCTTGAAACAATGCGCCGGGATTTTGTGGCCAATGTTTCGCATGAATTGAAAACCCCGCTTACCTCTATAAAAGGTTTTGTGGAGACCTTGCTTGAGGGGGCGATGGAGGATAAAGAAAACAACCTTAATTTCCTCAGGATAATTAATAACCATGTGGACAGATTGAATACTTTGATTAATGACCTGCTCGAGCTTTCGCATATTGAATCAAAAGAGATTGTGCTTAAGAAGGATAAATTTGTTTTAACTGGATTGGTTAATGAAGTTGTGATGGGGTTTAAGTCTCAAGCAAAAAAGAAGGGTATAGAGATTAAATCTGACTTGCCGCCAGGCCTGGAAATTCTGGCTGATAAAAGTAAGATTGAGCAGGTTTTCGCTAATTTTATAAGCAACGCCATCAAATATAATAAAGAAAAAGGTTTTGTGCGTATTTATTCTGAGCAGTTTACGGATAAGATAAGAATTGTTGTAGAAGATTCCGGTTCCGGCATACCTATAAAAGATATCCCGCGTATTTTTGAACGCTTTTACCGCGTGGACAAGGCGCGTTCGCGCGAGCTCGGAGGCACAGGCCTTGGGCTTTCTATTGTTAAACATATCGTAGAACTTCATTCCGGTTCTGTTGGCGTTGAGAGCACCGAAGGCCTCGGCTCCAAATTCTGGTTTATCCTCCCCAAAAACAAGTAGGGACGGTTCTCAACTCAAAGCAGAAGTGTCCCCTAACCAGGGACAGTTTTCCTTTGTTTTGAGAACCGTCCCTATTATTTTACCTGGATTTTACTTTCCCTTGAAGCAGATTTAACCCCCCTGTTTTATACTTTAGCCATGATTAATAAAATAATGAAAATAGCAGAATCCGTAATTACATTGTTGCGCAGGATTATCGAGGAAGAATCTGAAAGCCTGGATAGATTCTATGCGCAGTATGAATAATAGGGAAATGGCTATGACCAATGGCAGGAAAATAATAATCATAGAGGATGACAGGGATATAAATGACCTCATCGCATACAATCTGCGCAAGGAGGGTTTTGCCATAGAGCAGGCTTTTGACGGCTTGAGCGGACGGGATTACCTTAAAAGTGGAAATTTTAATATTGTTATCCTTGATATCATGCTTCCGGGAATAGGCGGATTTGATATATGCAGGCAGATAAAAGAGGATCCCGGAAATTTCCGGACTTTTATTATTGTAGTAAGCGCAAAATGCCATGAGCAGGATAAATTATACGCCCATTTACTCGGGGCGGATTGTTATTTAACCAAGCCTTTTAGCCTGGAGAATTTATTGAACGCGGTAAAAGAGTTCAGCTCATCTCTGGGCAGGGAATATCTGGTAAGAATGGTTAGATAAACTTTACCCGGATTTTACCTTTCTTTAATTTAGAATCAATATGGAAAATGTAATATAAACAGCAATACCCGGAAAGGAGGGTTAGAAAAATGAATGCTATGTCACCTATCCGCAAGGATTTTTTAGCCAGTAATCTTAGAAGTCAACTAGGCAGGTTGAGCCGTATCTTAAATAACATAGAAGAAGAGAGGCTGGTTGATGGCGGATGCGCCAGCGATTCACTAAAAGAGGTGGAGTTGAATTTACGCCAGATACGCAAATTATGTATGGACAATTAATAAAAAAGGAGGCAGAGAGATGAAGAGGTTGTTTATTGCAGCATTGATGGTAAGTTTTTGTTTGATGAGCGTAGGTATTCAGGCTTTATATGCGGGAGAAATTGACCTGTTGTTGCAAAAATTGGTGGAAAAAGGGGTTTTGACCGGCGCGGAGGCGCAGCAGGTAAAGACTGAAACTCAAGAACAGGTAAAGAAAGAGATTGCCCAGGGTAAGTTTTCTTCCCTGCCGGCCTGGGTGCAGAATATCAAATTAAAAGGCGATTTACGATTAAGGTATCAGAACCAGCATGAAAAAAATACCAATGATATCCAGAAGGACGTAAATATCGGCCGAGTGCGTATGCGCCTTGGTATAGAAAGTAAGATAAATGATAAGATTTTAGCAGGAATTGGCATAGCTACAGGAAGCGGGGATCCGCGTTCCACGAATATCTCCTTTGGCGATTACAACTCTAAAAAGCAAATTGTGCTGGATTATGCTTATGGTAAATATATGCCATTGCCCTGGTTAAGTCTTGTCGGCGGCAAGATGCTTCCCGGAGACGTATTCTGGGAGCCGACTGATCTGATTTGGGATACAGATATAACTCCTGAAGGGGTTGCTTTCGGGTTAAATAAGGCTTTAAATCCCCAGGCCTCAGTATTTGTGAATGGTGGATTCCTGGTTGTCCAGACCGACTCTACATCAACCTCCGGGGCTTCAGCGTTTCTTATCCAGCCGGGAGCAACTTACAAGTTTAATGATATTTATTCATTAAAAGGAGCTATCTCCTATTCTTCGTTTGACGTTAAGGACCAGGCTCCCTCAAGCTATGATAAAGGCTCCAATACTAAATACAACAGTAGTTCTGCTACCACAGGAAACTATGCTTATAATTATGCGATGCTTAATCCGGCATTAGAGTTAAAGATTATGCAGCCTTTTAAAGCCTTCGGGTTGAATGTTGAGTCTTTAAAGTTTTTTGGTGAATATGTAAATAACCTGGATGTTTCAAATAAGAATACCGGTTTTTCCGCAGGGTTCCAATTCGGCAATGAGAAGATAGAGAAGTGGGGCGATTGGCAGTTTAGATACGTATATGCCATGCTTGGCAAAGATGCGGTGCTTGATATCTTGCCGGATTCTGACCGCTATAGCGGTAAAACAGGCATCAGGAGCCATGAGGGTTCTTTTAATTATGGTTTAGGGAAAAATGTGTGGATTGGCTTTGATTTATACCGTTCATGGGGCATAAACGCGATAAATAGCGGCGGAACGGCCCAGCCTGAGACTTTAGCCCAGGTTGATTTTAATATGAAGTTTTGATGCGGGTCATTATTAAAGGAGGAATTAAAATGAAGTTTGTAAAGTTGATATTATTAGGAGCGTTGGTTTTGAGTATTGTCCTGCCGTGTTACGCTGAGAAAATTGTTGTTGAGGGTTCAACTACCGTGCTTCCTATTGCCCAAAAGGCAGCAGAGGTTTATATGGATAGAAATCCTGATGCCAGTATTTCAGTGCGCGGAGGGGGCTCAGGGGTGGGCATTGCTTCCCTATTGGACAAAAATTGCAATATTGCCGCATCTAGCCGTCCAATCAAGGATAGTGAATTAGATAAGGCAGTAACTAATGGCGTTGATGCTACGGCAAATATAGTTGCCATGGATGGTCTGGCAGTTATTGTGAACCCCGCAAACAAGATCAGTAAATTAAGCAAAAAGCAGGTAAAGGATATTTTTATGGGTATGATCTCAAACTGGTCGCAGTTAGGGGGCAGCGATGAAAAAATTGTAGTAGTCTCCCGCGATACTTCAAGCGGGACATTTGAAGCTTTCCTTACATTAGTATTGGAAGGAAATAAAACCCGCTCTGATGCTTTAATGCAGGCATCTAACCAGGCAGTGGCAACTACTGTTAGCGGTACGCCGGGGGCCATAGGTTATGTGGGATTAGGGTTTCTTTCCTCTTCGGTAAAAGGAATTGAAATAAACGGGGTTATGCCTTCCAAAGATGCAGTTGTTTCCGGCAAATACCCGGTTACCCGCCCGCTTTTTATGTATACCGATGGAAAGCCTCAGGGCTTAGTAAAGGAATATATTGACTTTATCTTAAGCGATGAAGGGCAAAGGCTGGTTGAAGAAGATGGCTTTGTGGGGTTAAAGGAGAAAAAATAAAGCGTTTACTCATAGCCCTAAGATGGCACGGTGGTTTTTACTGCCGTGCCATCACTCCTATTATGAAGATGCCGCGTTTTAAAGAAAAACTATATAAATGGATTTTTACCTTTCTAGCTTTTGCTTCGCTTTTCTTTCTGGTAGGTATTGTGCTGGTATTGGTTAAAGAAGGGCTTCCGATATTCCAAAAGGTAAGTTTTTTTAAATTTATTTCTGGCCGTTCCTGGTATCCTACTTATAGCCCGGCAGAGTTTGGAATTTTACCTTTAATTTTAGCCTCTACTTGGGTTACTTTGGGAGCGGTTATGGTTTGCCTGCCCTTAGGAGTAGGCAGCGCCCTTTATCTGAATGAATTGGCAGGTCCGGCTCAAAAAGCCGTATTGAAACCAATTATCGAGTTGTTAGCGAGTATTCCTTCGGTAGTTTTTGGGTTTTTTGGCATGGTTATACTTACCCCTTTTTTACAAAAGGTATTCCATTTACCTACAGGGTTAACTGCTTTAAATGCCAGTATTATCTTGGGAGTTATGGCTACTCCTACGGTATGCAGTATTGCGGAAGACGCGTTAAATTATGTCCCGAATGCGTTTCGTGAGGCATCTTTTGCCGTGGGCGCAAACCGCTGGCAAACTTTGACTCAAGTAGTAATACCTGCGGCAGGTTCGGGAATATCCACCGCTATTATTCTGGGGATGAGCAGGGCAATCGGAGAGACGATGACTGTTTTAATGGTTGCAGGAGGAGCGGCGGTTATGCCGCATACCTTCTTAGAGCCGGTGCGGCCGATGACTGCGGCAATTGCTGCAGAGATGGGAGAAGCGCCTATGGGGGGCAGTCATTACCATGCGCTTTTTGCCATTGCGCTCGTATTATTTGTAATTACCTTTTTGTTTAATATTATCGCTGAGTTAATCAGCCGGCGTTTTAGGATAAAACTGGGGTTAAGCGGATGAAGAAAAAGTTTTCGCAGGGGCTGGGGTTTTTTGGTTTATTCCTTTGTATGGCTTTAACTCTTTTGGCCTTGGGCTCAATCTTATATTTTATTGCTACGCGCGGATTTGGCGTATTGAGTTGGGATTTCCTGACAAAAGCGCCATATTCCGCAATGACTAAAGGCGGGATTGCTCCGGTGATCGCAGGTACATTTTATATTACTTTTGGCTCAATTATATTTGCTCTGCCGCTTGGGCTTGCTTGTGCTATATATCTTTGCGAGTATTCGCCTAAAAGTGTCGTGGTAAATATCATTAGGATCAGTATAAACAATTTGGCTGGTGTGCCTTCGGTTGTATTTGGTTTGTTTGGTCTTGCGGTGTTTGTTAAATTCTTTGGTTTTGGGGTTTCTATTCTTTCCGGAAGCCTTACTTTAGGAATTCTTGGCTTACCCATGATTATTTCATCAGCACAGGAGGCACTTTTAGCGGTTCCTCAGTCAATCAGGGAAGCTTCATTGTCCCTGGGTGCAACGAAATGGGAAACTATTAAGAATATTGTTTTGCCCACGGCTTTGCCTGGTATCCTTACCGGCGTTATTTTAAGTATTGGCAGGGTGGCTGGAGAGACCGCGCCAATTTTATTTACCGCCGCGGCTTTCTATACCCGCGGTTATCCTAAATCTATATTTTCTGAAGTTATGGCCTTACCGTATCACATTTATGCGTTGATGACCGAAGGTGCGCATCCGGACAAGCAAAGGGCGATTGCTTATGGGTGCAGCCTGGTGCTTTTATTGCTGGTTTTATTTATTTCAGGATTAGCTATTGTTTTGCGGCAAAGACAGAGGAGTTCTTATGGATAATAAGATAAAAATGCAGGCGCAAAATGTAGATTTTTTTTACGGAAAGAACCAGGCGCTAAAGAATGTCAGCCTTGATGTTTATGTTAACCAGGTTACGGCAATGATCGGGCCATCGGGGTGCGGTAAATCTACCTTTATCCGTTTATTCAACCGGATGAATGAGCTCCTGCAGCATACTACTCTTTGCGGTAAAATATTTCTTGATGATTTAGAAATTAACAGCCCATTAGTTGATCCGGTGGATATAAGAAGGAGAGTGGGGATGGTCTTTCAAAAACCCAATCCATTCCCCAAGAGTATATTTGAGAATATTAGTTATGGTTTAAAGGTGAATGGGATTAAGGATAGGGCATATATTGAGCATAAGGTTGAAGATTCATTAAAAAAGGCGGTTATCTGGGATGAGGTGAAATGCAGGCTTAATGACAGCGCTTTAAAATTATCCGGAGGCCAGCAGCAGCGTTTATGCATTGCCCGGTGTTTGGCAGTGGAGACAGAGGTAATACTATTTGATGAACCATGCGCCAGCCTCGACCCGATATCAACCGCAAAGATAGAGGAGCTTATCCTGGAGTTAAAAAAAGATTATTCTATTGTTATTGTTACGCATAATATGCAGCAGGCAGCGCGCGTATCCGATTGCACCGGGTTTTTTCTTCTGGGAGAATTAGTGGAGTTTGGTAAAACACAGGATATATTTACCGCCCCGAGGGACAAAAGGACCGAAGCGTATATTACAGGGAGGTTTGGTTAAGATGGAGAAAATACTTTTTGTTTGCGTGGAAAATTCATGCCGCAGCCAGATGGCTGAGGGGTTTACGAAAGCATTGGGCGGACTTAAATTTGAAGCTTATAGCGCCGGTTCCAAGCCGGGCGGCAAGATAAACCCTGACGCGGTTAAAGTTATGCGTGAAATTGGTATAGACATTTCAACTGCAAAATCAAAAGGGTTTAATGATTTGACAGTAAAGGACTTTGATTATGTAATCACAATGGGATGTAAGGATATCTGCCCGCTTGTTCCGGCTAAGGAACATATTGATTGGCAGATTGAAGACCCAAAAGGAAAAGGTGAAGAATTTTTCAGGAAAACACGGGACCTGATTAAGGGGAAAGTAGAGTTGTTAATTAGAGAGGTTTAATATGGAGAGGCATTTTGATAGTGAATTAGCTGATTTAAAAGGCAGCATACTTCAGATGGGGGATTTAGTGGAGGAGGCGATCATCGATTCGGTGGAAGCGCTTAAGCAACTGAATAAAACTAAGGCAGAAAAAGTTATTGCTGATGATAAGTTTATTGATGAAAGTGAACTGAAGATTGATGAAGAGTGCCTGGACCTGTTGGCTTTAAGGCAGCCTATGGCCGTAGATTTACGTTTTATTACTATGGCGATGAAAATTTCTACTGATTTAGAAAGAATAGCCGATCTGGCTGTGGATATATCGCAGCGCGTGCTGGAGTTGGCGGACAAACCTTTACTAAAACCTTTAGTGGACATCCCCAGGCTGACCCTGCTTGCGCAGAAAATGACCCGCGATGCCCTAAGTTCATTTATAAAAAAAGATGTGGGTTTGGCCGAGCAGGTCATTTTGTGTGATAAAAAGGCTGATGATCTGCGTAATTTAGTACAGCAAGAGTTACTTAATGACTATATCTCTAAAAACAAGGCAACCATACCCCGTGCTATTCCCCTGCTTTTAGTGGCCCGCCACCTGGAGCGTATCTGTGACCACGCAACAAACATTGCCGAAGATGTGATCTATATGGTTGAAGCAAGAGTGGTAAAACATCACCTGGAAAGATTAGGCAATAACAGCTGATTAGTTGTTTACTCTCCCAGCCAGACATAATATAATAATCCATTATTTGATCTGCCAATTCACAGGGTTTTTAAAGAAAGGCGAATTAGTGGGGAGGATCTTTTTATCTATTGCCGGCCTGGTTTTTTGTTTGGCAAACACAGTTTTTGCTTATGATGATGGTGATTTTCAGATCTGGAATACTAATGTTGAAGAGATCCAGCTTAAGAAAGATTTAAAGCTGGCATTCGAACAGGAGTTCCGCTGGGCCAATAATGCAAGTGAATTTTATTATCAGCATTATGATGTGGGGTTAACTTATACTTTAAATAAATTTTGGAATATCGGCGCAGGGTATCGGCAGATTTATTCTAGGACTGGTTCAGTATCGTGGCTTGCGGAAAGCGACCCGTATATGTTTTTTACTTATTTTGGGGAATTATTAGGGTTTAAATTTGACAATCGCTTTCGTTTCCATTACCAGTATTATAGCTACAAGAATGATACGGGAGTTTATCGCAACAAGTTTACCATAAAGCCTTCATGGAAGCTTACTAAATTTGAGATTCAGCCCTATGTTTCTGATGAAACATTCATTATGATAGGTAATGCCCAGGGTTTTAATCAGAACAGGTTGTCAGGAGGATTTTCTTTCAGCCTTTTAAAAAATTTTAAAGCTGAAGTTTATTATATGCTGCTTAGTTCAAAAAGTGGATCCAGGTGGAAAGATTACAATGTCCTAGGAACTAAGCTAAAATTAGTTTTTTAGATTTTACACAGATTTAACATAAATTTAACACATTCATAATATAGGTAGTTTATAATTATAAGAATTATGGAGGAAAGATAAATGTTTAAAAAACCGTTAATTTTTTTGTTCATGCTTTTTTTGTTTGCAGTTTCGGCGTTTGCCGGGAAAGATGGGAGTTCTATCCAGGTTAAAGGCTCAGATACTATGGTTAACCTTGGGCAGGCCTGGGCAGAGAAATATATGGAAGAGAATCCTGAAGATTTTGTGGCGGTAACCGGAGGCGGATCTGGAACAGGGCTATCCAGCTTGATCAGCGGAAGTTGCGATATCGCGATGAGCTCAAGAAATATCAAGGACAAAGAAATCGCCTTGGCCAAACAAAAAGGTATTAATCCCTTTGAAGTAAAAGTAGCTTTGGATGGCTTGGCAGTAGTAATTAGCCCGGCGAACCCGGTAAATAAACTTACCCTTGATCAGTTAGCAGGTATTTTTACCGGCAGGATATCTAATTGGAAGGATGTGGGGGGCAAGGATGAAAAAATAGTTATCCTTTCGCGCGAAGTTAATTCCGGCACCCATGTTTATTTTAAGGAACATGTATTGAGAAATAATAATCCAAATGGCAAAGAGGAGTTTACCCCTTCGGCGTTGATGCTGTCTTCTTCCCAGGCGATAGCTGATGAGGTGGCGGCTAATTCTGCTGCTATCGGTTATTATGGCATGGGTTATATCTCTAGTAAGCAGAAGACTATTGCTGTAGCCAGGGATGATAAATCCGAATATGTTGAGCCGAGCATAGAAAATGTTTTAAGCGGTAAATACCCTGTATCCAGGCCGCTTTTTCTGTACACCAATAATCAGCCCCAGGGTTTAATTAAGAAATTTGTTGATTATGCCCTTTCCAGAGAAGGCCAGGAAATTGTGATTAAGACGGATTTTGTCCCGGTTAAAAAATAAACCAGGGACGGTTCTCAACTCAAAGCAGAAGTGTCCCCTGTTAGGGGACAGTTTTCCTTTGTTTTGAGAACCGTCCCCAAGTAAAAGATGAGGAAGCTTAAAGAATTTTTTGTAGAGAAGCTAATCTTTATTTGTGGATTAGCTTCTATTTTTTTTGTAGTCTTGATCTTTTTGTTTTTGACCAAGGAAGGCTTAGCGGTATTCAAATATGTCAGCCCGGTTGATTTTCTTACGGGCAAGAGCTGGTATCCTATTTCCGAGCCGGCGCAGCTTGGGATATTACCGTTGATATTTGGTTCGCTTATGGTTACCCTGGGGGCAGCAATAATTTCCATACCTATAGGCATAGCTTGTGCAGTTTATATCGCTGAAATTGCTCCTTCAAAAATTAAAGAGGTTTTAAAAGCTGGCATTGAATTATTAGCTGCTATCCCCAGCGTAGTGCTAGGGTTTATCGGCATGGTGACTCTTGTTCCCTGGGTAAAAACCGTATTTCATCTGCCAACAGGCTTAACCGCTTTATCAGGTTCCATAATCCTGGCTTTCATGGCAATGCCTACTATAGTTTCAATCGCTGAAGACGCGCTTTATTCTATTCCTAAAAGTTATAAAGAAGGGGCATTCGCATTAGGGGCTACGCACTGGCAGACGATTTACCGGGTTTTGCTCCCGGCTGCCTCTTCAGGGATTGTCGCCGCGGTAATGCTTGGTATAGGCAGGGTGATTGGCGAAACCATGGCAGTAATGATGATTACAGGCAATGCTGCGGTTATTCCGCAAAGCATCCTTGTGCCGGTGCGCACTTTAACTGCCACTATTGCTGCTGAAATGGGTGAGGCTGTGGTAGGCAGCGAACATTATTTCGCGCTTTTTGCTATTGGCATAGTTTTATTCATAATAAGTTTCATTATCAACGTCACCGCGGATTTATTCCTGCATAAGAGGAACTGATGCGTAATACGCAAAGATCACAAAAAATCGCATTCTTTCTTTTGTTTCTGTCGACACTTTTGATTGTCGTGCCGGTGGGCTTGATCGTAGTAATTATTATTCAGAAGGGGTTTCCTGCGATTAACTGGCAGTTTTTATCGGATATCCCGCGCCAGGGGATGCGCGCGGGAGGGATTTTCCCGGCAATCATCGGGACCTTTTATTTGGTTTTCGGGGCAATAGTTTTTGCCCTGCCCATTGGATTACTGGCGGCAATTTATTTAAGTGAATACGCTAATGATAATCTGCTTAACCGTATAATTAAGTTAGCCATTGTTAATCTTGCCGGGGTGCCTTCGGTTGTATATGGTTTGTTCGGCCTGGCACTATTTGTTGTTTTCTTAAAATTCGGCGCATCCATCTTATCCGGTTCCCTTACCTTAGGAATTATGATATTGCCGATAATTATTACTACTTCGCGCGAGGCCTTGGAAAGCGTTCCGCAGTCATTCCGCGAGGTGAGTTTTTCGCTTGGCGCAAGTAAATGGCAGACCATAAGGCATATAGTCCTGCCTAATGCTATCCCCGGTATTTTAACCGGCACAATCCTGGGATTAGGCAGGGCAGCAGGGGAGACTGCGCCGATACTTTTTACCGTGGCAGCTTTTTATCTGCCGCGGCTTCCCAAATCTATCTTTGACCAGGCAATGGCGCTTCCGTACCATTTGTATGTTATTTCTACGCAGGTGCCTAATGTTGATGAAAAGGTGCGTTATGGAACAGCCCTGGTACTCTTGTTTTTAGTTTTGTTTATGAACCTGGTAGCTATAATTATCCGCTATAACTTTAGAAAGAAAAAGAAATGGTAAAGTTTAACGCTAAGAATTTAAACATATGGTTTGGCCAGATCCATGCTTTAAAAGGCGTGAACATTGAAGTTCAGGCCAATGAGATTTTAAGTATAATCGGCCCATCCAATAGCGGAAAGACCAGCTTCCTGCGTATGCTTAACCGCCTGAATGATCTAAACCCGGGTTTTAAGATGAGCGGTTGGCTGGAGTTTGATCAAGGAGATATAAGAAGAATAGATATTGAGGTTTTGCGCAAGAAGGTAGGCATGGTTTTTGCTTTGCCTTTGCCGCTACCTTTATCTATCTTTGACAATATAGCCTATGGCGTAAAGATGCATGGAGAGAAAAACCGTCATAAAATCTCCGCAATTGTTGAACGTTCCCTTAAACAGGCATATCTCTGGGATGAGGTTAAAGACAGGCTGAATGTTTCGGCCTTTAAATTATCAGGGGGTCAGCAACAGCGTCTTTGTATCGCCAGGACCCTGGCAGTTGAGCCGGAGGTTATTTTATTTGATGAACCTTGCTCCGGGCTTGATCCCATCTCAACCGCTAAAGTGGAAGAGGCAATGCTTAAACTAAAAAAAGATTACACCATAGTATTAGTAACTAACAATGTAAAGCAGGCAGCCAGGGTAGGGGACCGCACTGCCTTTTTTCTGTCGGGCGAACTTGTGGAGCTGGATAAAACAGAAAAGATATTTACCGCTCCTGGCGATAAGCGTACGGATGGTTATATCAGAGGGGAATTTGGATAATGGCGGATATCAAAGTAAATAATTTAAATTTATGGTATAGTGATTTTCAGGCGCTTATCAACGTAAAAGCGCATTTTGCGGAAAAGAAAATTACTGCTATGATCGGCCCTTCGGGATGCGGTAAATCTACCCTGCTTAGGGTGTTTAACCGTATGAATGATCTTATTGAAGGCGTGCGCATCAAGGGGGAAGTGGTTATTGAAGCGGAGAATATCATTTCCGATAAAACAGATTTAGTGCAATTGCGTAAAAAAGTGGGAATGGTTTTTCAGCGGCCCAATCCTTTTCCGCTGTCCATCTATGAAAATATTGTTTTTGGCCAAAGAGTACATGCAGAAGGCTTAACCAGGATTAAACTTGATGAGGTAGTTGAAGATAGTTTAAGGAGCGTCCTTTTGTGGGATGAGTTAAAAGATAAACTTAAGAAATCCGCGCTGACGTTGTCACTGGAACAGAAACAGCGCCTTTGCATTGCCAGGCTTATCGCGGTTAAGCCTGAGATTCTTCTTATGGATGAACCCTGCTCTACGCTCGACCCGCAGGCAACCAGCCGTATTGAAGAATTGATGCGGGAATTAAAGAATAATTATACAATTATAATTGTTACGCACAACATGCAGCAGGCAGCGCGCGTATCGGATGAAGCAGGTTTTATGCTTTTAGGAGAGTTGGTCGAATTTGGTAAAACACAGGATATTTTTACCAGCCCAAAGGACAAAAGGACAGAAGATTATATTACCGGCCGTTACGGTTAGGGACGGTTCTTAACTCAAAGCAGAAGCGTCCCCTGTTGGGGACAGTTTAGCTTTGGTTTTAGAACCGTCCCTAAATAAGATTAAGGAGGATGTATGCTGAGACATTTAGACGAAGAACTAAAGGGGTTGCATAAGGATATCTTGCGCATGGCGGTTTTCGCCCAAGAGTCAATCTTTAAATCTATTGAATCGCTGAAGAACCGCGATAAATACCTGGCCCAGGATGTTATTAATATTGACAGTAAGATTGATGAGTTGGAGTTGGCAATAGATGAGAAATGTATTGATCTGATTGCCCGTTACCAGCCGATGGCGGGGGACTTAAGGTATATTACTACCGGTATGAAGATTAACGCGGAGCTTGAACGTATTGCCGATATAGCCGTTGATATTTCACAAAGGTCCCTGGAGCTTATGGAAAAACCATTGCTTAAACCATTAGTGGATATACCTAAACTTTCCCAGGTTTCCCAGAATATGGTCCGGGATGCCATTGACGCTTTTGTGAAAAAAGATGCCCTGCTTGCCAGAAGAGTAGTTTTAGCGGATGCCGAAGCAGACCGGTTGCGTAACCTGGTGCAGGATGAGCTGATCAATGAATATTTGGCGCGCGATCCTAAAACCGCAGACCGGGCTGTGGCATTATTGCTTATTGCCAGGTATCTGGAACGTATCTGCGACCATACTACTAATATCGCCGAAGACGTAATTTATATGGTTGAGGCTAAGGTAGTTAAACATCACCCTGAAGAATTAAAATAGATAGCTAATATATCTCCTTGACCCTCGCTATTTAGTGGTATATAATCTTTTAATTATCCCCCATATCAGGCAAAAAAGTGTCTTTTGAGAGTTTAAATAGATGAAAAATAAGATTGTTTCCTGGATTAAGAAGCAGGTTAAGCTTTCCGGGGCCAAGGGCATTGTCTTAGGGCTTTCCGGAGGAATAGATTCTGCCGTGGTTGCTGCTTTATGTAAAGAGGCAGTCGGCAAAGACAA
>Ga0172373_10004618_pt1 | contig 19280 bp, 22 predicted proteins | sample Lak10m_2_FD_114546 | JGI IMG/M metagenome (GOLD analysis project Ga0172373, IMG submission 114546) | Freshwater microbial communities from Kabuno Bay, South-Kivu, Congo - kab_092012_10m | ecosystem: Environmental > Aquatic > Freshwater > Lake | place: Democratic Republic of the Congo...
AAAATGCTTCCGCAAAAACCTGATGCCATTTTATTGGCTGAAATCTTTCAACAAATCGCCCGATTGGGCGCTATTCATCCAGTTTTTCAGCCTTCCGCCAGCCCATAATTGGCGAAGGTATTGCACTTTGTAACCGTTTCATTTGGGAGAAGATGAGACTCAATACCCAAAACGTAATCAACCCTGCTGCTGTGCCGCCAATGACACTTATTGAGGGGGGCAGGGTTGTTCTCAACAACGCCAACCCTACAAGCCCAAACATCATGAAGAATGCGGTCAGTCCTTGTAGAGAAAGTAATTTGAAGCTGGCATCACCGTCTGCGCTGTGATCGCCCAAAGGTTCATCGCCGCTGGCATCCAATGCAGCATCAAGCGCATCGTCGCTAAAACCGCCGCCAACGAACATCAATAAGGTTCGCAGAACGAATAATGTGCCGCCAATGATTGTGAACACCCAATATGTGATCTCGATCCACGATAACCCTGTCATGGTAATCCCTTTCGTTGATTAAGTGTTTGGATTATACACTTATGGATATACGGGGAAATCACCCTTAAGTTTCATTTTGCTCCTTGACTCTTTTTCTCTTTTGCGTAAAATAAAAACGAACGTTCGTTCATTTTTATGGAGATGCCATGCCGCACAAAGAGAAACTGAAAAAAGGCGACGTAACCCGCCTTGCCATCGAAGACGCCGCCATCGAGCTTTTCATGGAGCATGGCTACCATGCCACATCCATGCGGCAGATCGCGGAGCGGACAGATCTGGCACTGGGCGGCATTTACAACCATTTCAAGAGCAAGGATGAGATCTTTGAAGCCATTATTGTTGATAAGCATCCCTACAAACGTATTCTGCCGTTGATCCTTGCCGCAGAAGGTGAGACGATGGATGAATTTCTTGGCAATGCAGCACGAGTTGTCATCAAGGAATTAGCATCGCAGCCCTATTACATCAAGTTGATGATGATCGAGATCGCCGAATTTAATGGTGCGCATGGCGCGACCCTGATCAAAGAGATCGCCCCTAAACTTCTGCCGGTCTTTGAACGTATCATCAAAACCCGTAAGACTTTGCGAGTTTCCAACCCGGCGCTCTTGATGCGCTCCTTTATTGGGATGGTTATCTCCTACATGATCACAGACATGCTCATTTCAAATTCCATCTTGAACAAGTTAATGCCTAAAAACCCCATCGATGCCTATGTAGACATTTATATGCACGGCATCATCAAGGAGACTGCATGAGGTCTAGATTATTTTCGATCATTCGTAAGGAATTCATTCAGATCCTGCGCGATCCCCGCACGTTGATATTGGTCATTCTTATGCCCATCATGCAGTTGTTCCTGCTGGGCTATGCCGCCACGACCGATGTTAAGAACATCTCCATGGCGGTTTGGGATCAGAACCAATCGCCGCAATCCCGCGCTCTGTTGGAAGCGTTTCGTGTAGCGAACTACTTCAGCCTTGATTATATGCTCGGTTCAGAGGACGAATACCGTACCCTGATCGAATCGGGCAAGATCCGTGCTGCCCTCATCATCCCGCCAGATTACGACATTCGTTTGCTGGAGGGGAAGGCGCAGGTATCGCTCGTTCTTGATGGCTCCGATGCCACCGTGGGTGGAACTGCCCTCTCTGTGGCAAAACTGATCGGACAATCGTACGCTACCAGAATACTTTCAGAACAAACGGCGCTCACGGGCAGGCAGGCTGCATTTGCCCCGCCGTTGGACGTGCGCACCCAGGTTTGGTACAACCCCGATTTGATCGCCGCTTATTTCAACGTCCCCGGTGTGATCGGTATGATCCTTTACTTCATCACCGCCTTGCTTACCGCTTCGGCGGTTGTCCGTGAGCGTGAACGCGGCACCATTGAACAGCTCATCGTCACCCCGATCCGCTCGTGGGAATTGGTCGTGGGCAAAATTTTGCCATACGCCATTCTCGCCTTTATTGATACGCTTGAGATCCTCGTCATTGGGCATTGGTGGTTTGGTGTACCCGTACGCGGCAATTTGAGCCTGGTATTTCTGCTTTCCGGTTTGTTCGTCGTCTCAAGCCTTGGCATTGGGTTATTTGCATCCACCATCGCCAATACTCAACAGGAAGCCTTCATTACCGTAATGATCACCATGCTTCCAAGTATTTTTCTTTCCGGCTTTTTCTTTCCCATTGCCGCCATGCCCGAATTTTTACAATGGGTTTCTGCCATTGTTCCCCTGCGTTACTACCTCGTAATTATCCGCGCCCTGCTCCTTAAGGGAGTGGGTCTGGCAGCTCTACAAAATGAAGTCATTGCCCTGTCTGTTTTCGCGGTTGTCATTATGGGCGCCGCCGCTCTTCGCTTCAAGAAACGCCTTGATTAAATTCTAAATTTGGAGTTCTTATGCAAAACAAACTTCCCCCTCTTCCCGTTCGTATACTCGTTGCGGTTCTCGTCATCGGCGCGCTCACTTACTTTGGCTTGCAATCTCTCGCCGAAGATGGCAATGGCGCACTCTCTGCATCAGGAACCATTGAAGCCGCTGTTGTAAATGTTTCGCCTGAGACCGCCGGCAAGGTAATGGATGTCTACACTGGTGAAGGTGACTCTGTGACAAAGGATCAGCCGCTTCTAAGCCTGGACCCGGTCCTGTTGACGGCGCAGCAGGCAGTTGCCTCCGCCGCAGTAGACTCTGCCACAGCCGCCGTAGCCGCCGCTCAAACCAAATACGACCAAACGCTGGATGCCGCCATCGCTGCCCAGTCTGCCAAACGCCCGGTGGATTGGAAAGCAGATGCCCCCACAGAATTTGACCAGCCATATTGGTACATTTCAGATGCTAATCAGGTCGCCGCCCTGCAAGCCGAACTGGACGCTGCTCAGATCGCAATAGAAGATGCACAGGCAAACCTCGATAAGGTAATCAACCGAATGGATTCGGCAGATTATCTCGCCGCTGAAAAAGACCTTGCCGCTGCGCGCGCCGCCTTCGAAGTGGCTCAACAAGTCAAAAACCAAGCAGATGCCGCCGCTGATAACACCGGGCTGGTAGATGCTGCACAAGATTACTATGACGATATGCTCACCAACTTGGACGATGCCGAAGAAGCCTACAATGACTTGCTCGACACCGAAGCCGCAACCGATATTGAATACGCCCGTGGGCAGGTGCTCATCGCCCAGCAGCGTTATGATGCCGCCTACACCCGTCTTCTGGCTCTGCAAACCGGCGCGGATTCTCCCGCAGTGATCGCCGCAGGCAAAGCGTTGGATCAGGCAAGATCAGCCTTGGCGCAGGTAGAAGCCAACCTCGCCTTGATCGAGGCGCAAATAGCCAAACTTGAAATAAAAGCCCCAATGGACGGAGTCATCCTCGTTCGTAATGTCGAGCCGGGCGAGTTTGTCCAGCCGGGTGCAGTTGCCATGACCATGGCAGACCTTTCCAACCTCACCATCACAGTCTACATCCCCGAAGATCGCTATGGCTTGATCTCTCTCGGGCAGACCGCAGAAGTGACCGTTGATTCCTTCCCAGATCAAACGTTCACTGCCACAGTAATCCACATTGCAGATCAGGCGGAGTTCACCCCGCGTAACGTGCAGACTGTGGAAGGTCGCAGCGCCACACTGTACGCTGTAAAGTTAAGCGTTCAAGACCCTGATGGCAAGTTGAAGATCGGTATGCCCGCCGATGTAACGTTCAAGTAAAACATCTTATGACCGAGTATTTGGTTCAAGCATCCAACCTAAGAAAATCCTTCGGCAATACCCATGCCGTGAATGATGTCTCTTTGCAAATTCCCGCCGGTGAAATTTACGGGCTTGTTGGTTCAGATGGAGCAGGGAAGACAACCACCATGCGTCTGCTTGTTGGGGCGTTGCTGCCAGATGGCGGAGACGTATCGGTGTGCGGGTACAACTTGCTGAAGCAAACCGAACAGGCGCGTTCTGCCATTGGGTATCTTTCACAGCGTTTTTCCATGTACGAAGATTTGACCGTGCTGGAGAACATCCGCTTTTTTGCCGAAGTGCGCGGGCTTTCTTCCACCGAATGGCTGCCCCGTTCGCTTGAAATTCTCGAATTTGTTGGGCTGCAAAAATTCAAAGATCGCCGTGCTGGTCAGCTTTCTGGCGGCATGAAGCAAAAATTGGGCTTGGCATCTGCACTTGTCACTCGTCCGCGTTTGCTGCTGCTCGATGAACCCACCACCGGTGTAGACCCCGTGACCCGTCAGGATTTTTGGCAACTGGTGATCAAATTGGTTGCCGCTTCAACTTCAACGAACAACCCGGCAGAAGGTGGAGTCTCCGTCATCATTTCAACCCCATACATGGATGAAGCCTCACGCTGCCATCGAGTGGGTTTTATGAAGAACGGTCACATCATTGCCGAAGATACACCCTCCAACCTGCGTAAACGTTTGAATGGGCGTGTGGTCGAATTACGCGGCGCTCCGTTGGATGTGCTTCGTCAATCAGCTCGGGCAGATGCAGATGTTGAAGACGTGCAGGCATTCGGTGACCGCCTGCACCTCCGCGTTGCAGATGGAAAAGCCAACGCCGTACTGAAACGATTGAAAAAAGAGATCGTAAACGCTGGCGGGCATGTGGATGAACTCCGCTCTGTACCGCCCGGGCTTGAAGATGTATTTATCGTGTTATCCAGCCATGAATATTCTTCTGCTTTTTAGCAATACCCCGAAAGGAAAAACTCAATGATAAACCTGGACCTTGGCGTTTTGATCGACCGCCCTGTAAAAGACGTCTTTGCATTTGTTTCCAACCCGAACAACATGTCCAAATGGAACTCGGCAGTGCTCAGCCTCGAACCAGTGACCCCGGGCGTTGTTGGGGTTGGCACAAAATTCAAAAGCGTTGGCGAAATGATGGGACGCCGCATCGAAGGTGAAATGCAGGTTACAGCCCTTGAACCCGATACCAAATGCGGCTTTCAAGTAAATGCCGGTCCCATGAAGGTTGACTTGACGATCACCCTCAAAACTGTGGGCACGGGCACCAAGGTCAGCTTGAATGCTCAAGGCAACCCCGGCGGCATTTTTAAACTTGCTGAAAGCGTCATGCAAGGACAGGTCAAATCCATGATGGAAGGCAACCTTGCTCGTTTGAAGGAAGCCCTCGAAAAAGGAGCGTAAATGTCGCTGCCCGTGATCTATGTTGAAAATCTAACGCGGCGCTTTGGAGATTTTGTCGCGGTCGATCATATCAACTTTGAAGTAAACGAAGGCGAAGTGGTTGGATATCTCGGTCCGAACGGGTCGGGAAAAACCACCACCATCCGCATGTTGCTTGGCTTGCTCATGCCGAGCGAAGGCGAAGCCACTGTCTTGGGATACGATGTAGTGCGTCAGAGCGAAGAAGTCCGCGCACGGGTTGGGTACATGTCGCAGAAGTTTGCCATTTATGATGACCTGACCACATTGGAAAATTTGACCTTTTATGGCGGCGTGTATGGCATTACGGATAAAAAACGCATCATCGAGACGTTGGAACTGGTCGGTCTCTCAGGGCATGAGCATACCCTGACAAGGGATATTTCCACCGGCTGGCGTCAACGCCTTTCGCTGGGCATTGCCCTGGTTCACAAACCAAAACTACTCTTTCTCGATGAACCCACCTCCGGGGTTGACCCCACAGCCCGCCGCGCCTTTTGGGATTTGATCTACGAACTCGCCGCCAGTGGCGTGACCATCCTTGTCACCACACACTACATGGACGAAGCCGAATATTGTGAACGCGTTGGTGTGATGCGCGATGGCAAACTTCTGGCAATGGATACGCCCACCAACTTGAAGAAATCCATTATCACCGGCAATGTGTGGGAGGTATTCGCGCATCCGCTTGAACAGGGGTTGGAGATATTGCAAGAATTGAAAGGTGTAGACCGTGTAGGTCTGGCTGGCGACCACTTAAGGGTGATCGGCTCCGAGATTCAGCAGGAGACGATGCAAAACCTGTTGAGTAGAAATAATATTCAAGTTGAAAGAATTGAGAGGGGAGAACCAACGCTGGAGGATGTCTTCCTGGCATTGGCGAGATAATGCGTAGGGGCGGGGTTACCCCGCCCCTACTAACTTTCTGGTGTCACGATCGCCATGATGAGATACGCGATTAGAATGGCTCCGTTGAATGTGAAGAATCCCAGCACAAATAGCAGGCGGACGATGGTGGGGTCAATGTTGAGATAATCTGCAAGCCCTGCGCACACACCTGCGATCATACGGTTGGATCTGCTTCGTACCAGAACTTTTGAGTCGTTCATTATTTACTCCTTTCGTTTGTCAGTTTGTTTTACGCAGACAAACGAAAAGGGTTGCAGGTTATGGCTGGTTAAAGTGACGCGCGCAGTTTCTTCCGCTTTTTTTTGCGGCGTATAAAGCCTGATCGGTTTCTTTTATCAATTTGTTCAGTAGATTTTCCTGGAGCATCCCGCTGGATTTAAACTCGTGCGTACTAACGCCAAAGCTGGCTGAAATCATGTAGCCCAAAATAGGCGCAGTTGCCAAAACAGAGCGGATGCGTTCCGCCACCTCAAGCGATTTTTGCTGTTCGCAATTGGGCATGATGATGAAGAATTCTTCGCCACAAAGGAATCTGTATTCAAAACCAAAGATCGGATGCCCTGCTTGCAGTGTCCGCAGCGCTGAAATAACCTTCTCGTGATCTTCAGGATGTAACAGCTCCCAATAGGTTTTTGACCTTAGTTCTTCAACCGCTCAGCCTGTAAATGTGGTGTAAACGGCATTGACGTGTAATATCCTGCCATTGGTATCGGCAATGGTCATGAGATCGTTGGAGATATTGAAGAAATCTTCAAAAATGGTCATGGCTTTTTTTCTGTCAGGCGAAAGTATGAGCTATCAGAGCGATATGTAATTTGGTCTCCTGAAATTCTACTTCAGGGATGGTTGTCGAGAGCGGACCTTTTGGTAATCATTACTTGTATTTTCTGCCTTCAAAGTAATTGGCAGCCGCCGCATATAGCAAAAATAGCCCCAGTGCGATAAATAACATCGCCTGCAACCCCAGCCATTTTAATTGCCACCAGCCAAACCCGGCAAATGCCGCGCCGACCATGCCATAAAACGCGGCATTGCGCATGTACACCGACCTGACGCGTTTTGCCTGAAATAAGTTGCGGGCGGTCAGTTGTTCCAATTGATGGACTTCATCCTCGTGGCGACCTTTGCAGGCGAGCACATCATCCACGATGGCGGCACACTCAGGGCATAGTCCGCGCTGACAGTATTTGCACTGTCCAACGGCGGGGGTGGCGGGGTGGTAGAAACAGTTCATAAATTCCTCGTTTACATGTTGACAGGTTTGAACGTTGAAAGGGTTAACATTCAAACCTGTCAACTTTCCAACTATTAAACCTTTATTACAGGATGCCTCAACACCGTCTTCATTTTATCAGGCGCAGCCTTGCGCGGATCGCTGATATAGATTTCATGGTGTTTGCCGCCAATCGGTCCTACGGCGTCTTTCAATCCATTCTCTGCCATGAATTCTTTCATGCGGTCGATCGTAGCGGGTTCGGTGGCGTACGGTCCGATGTGCATGGTTTGCACGCACAAACCTTCTTCAAAATGCGTCAGCCGCACTTCGTTGAGCATGTCGCTATCGCCTTTTTTCTTACGGACTTGCTCACGCGCTTCCGCGAAAACTTCCGGCGTGACGATCTCCGGCTGCATGATCATCAACGTGTAGAACCAGTTATCTTTGACGGTGATGTCGAAGAAGCCGTCTTCCACCCACCACAATCCCTCCAGCGCCATAACCGGATAATCAAAGGCATTGGTCTTGCGTTTCTTGAACATGAATTTGAGCGTGTACGACAGGCTGTACAAAGTCTCGGTGGCTTGAGCAAACGACGGCGACTTGCCCGGCTCGGAGCCTTTTTCAATGGCGCCATCGATCATGGCAAATTGCAGGTTCGGCACTTGCACGGTTTCAATCTTCTTTGCCGAGGGTTGATAGAGCGATTTGTACTGTTTTTTCAAGTCTAGAATTTTCATGGCTTTATCCTTTTTCTCCTTGTCACTCACCCTTTTTTGATGATGCTTTTCCCGTACTTGTCTTGAAGTTGATCCACCACCTCTTGCAGTTTGCGGGACTTTTCGCTTCCAACGTCCCATAAACTGAGTTGCCGTACCGGAGCTCCGATTCCGCTGACACCGACTCCGATCAGCCGCACGGGCTGATTCGGCTTGCGGACGGCTTTCATCAGTTTGACTGCGGCGTGGAATATCTCATCTTCATTGTCTGTAGAGGTGGGCAGGGTGGTTTGACGTGTGATGGTAGTGAAGTCTGACCAGCGTAGTTTTACTTTGACGGTTTTCCCCGTCAGATCGTTCTTGCGCAATTGGCGTGCCACATCTCTGGCTTGTTCACGCAGCGTTTTTTCGAGAGTCTTTTCATCACTAACATCCACATTGTAGGTGGTTTCCTGGCTGATGGATTTGGTCTCAGACTCGGTGCTGACCGGACGGTTATCAATGCCATGCGCGTGCTGCCACAGGTCGCGTCCGTTTTCGCCGAAGAGGCTGACCAATTCTTTTTCGGGCCATGAGGCGATATCGCCGATGGTGTGAATGCCTAGTTCGGTGAGCCTTGCATTTGTTTTTGGGCCCACACCCCAGAGCATATCGGCAGGGAGAGGGGCGAGGAATTGTGCTTCATCACCTGCAGGGACAACCGTGAAGCCGAATGGCGGTCTCACTTCTTTTCCCTTCGACTTCGCTATTGCTCCGCTCAGGGAGGATTTTTTGCCGACCTCGGTGGCAATTTTTGCCACGAGTTTATTGGACGCAATGCCAATGCTCGAGGGTAGATTCAGCTCGGTTTGTATGACCCGCTGCAAGTCTAGTGCGAGGCGGGGTTTGTCATCCTGAATATCAGAAATGTCGAGGAAGGCTTCGTCGATGGAGATCTGTTCCACCAGCGGAGTCAGGTTGTGCAGTTTTTCCATCACCTTTTGCGAGTATTCACTGTAAAGCGAATGTCTGCCCGGCACGATGATAAGATCACGACACATATGCACTGCACGCGACATGGGCATGGCGCTGCGGACTCCGAGTGCGCGCGCCGCATACGAGCAGGACGCGACCACGCCGCGTTCATTGGGCTTGCCGCCGACGGCAAAAGGTTTGCCGCGTAGCTGCGGATTTTGAGTTTCTTCAACTGAGCAGTAGAAGGCGTCTAGATCGAGATGCAGGATCGTGCGGGGCATAAAGGTATTATAGTGCAGGCGCACAGACAAAAAATGGGAAAAATTGGCTACGATTTTGTTGTGATTTCATTATTGAACAATTATTAAAGAAAAGTTATACTAGGAATAGCGTATAGTCAACCGGAACTTTTCACTGATCTTTTCGTCATTTCCGTGCTGGCTTTTTTTGGAGGAAGAAATGAGACCTGCTTTAAGATTTATATCAACCCTGCTCCTGTTAGCGGTCATGTTGACCGCGTTGCCGGGAGCTACTTCATCTGCAAGCGCTGCGACCTGTAATTGGGCGCAGTTTGTTGCGGATGTGACCATCCCTGATGGAACTAGTTTTGCGCCGAACACCGCGTTTAAGAAAACCTGGCGTTTGAAGAACATTGGCACTTGTGCATGGAATAGCAATGACGTGTCGTTGATCTTCGATAGTGGTGAGAAGATGGGCGCGCCCGCCTCGCTGGCTCTCCCCACAACGGTGAACCCGGGTCAGACTGTGGATATTACGGTGGATATGACCTCGCCCGCCAATGCCGGTAGTTATCGCGGTTATTGGAAGTTTAAGAGTAATAGCGGCGGCGTATTTGGTATTGGTTCTACCGCGAACAAATCCTTCTGGGTTGAGATCAAAGTTACTTCTTCATCTTCAGGCGGCGCCGGGTACGACTTTACTGCCAATGCCGCCTCTGCTGCATGGTCTGGTGGGGCTGGTGCATTGACCTTCCCCGGTACCGACGGCAACGCCAACGGCTTTGGGCTCAAGGTAGACCAGCCCAAATTGGAAAGCGGCGTCACTTCGGCGCAGGCTGGTTTGTTGATGGCTCCCAACAATGTCACCAACGGCTATGTTCAGGCGATCTACCCTGCTTTCCGTGTTCAGAACGGCGATCGTTTTCAAGCGACCATCGGCTGTGAACAAGGCGCAACAAATTGTTACGTCACGTACAGTTTGAATTATCAAGTCGGTGATGGACCCGTCCGCACGTTCTGGACCTTCCGAGAAAAATACGAAGGCTGGACGTACAACGTTAACCTCGATCTGACCGCACTTGCAAATCAGGATGTTAAGTTCATCCTCGTTACTTCTGCATACGGCTCACCGACCGGCGACCGCGCCCTGTGGGTGAACCCCATCATCTCACGCGCTGGCGGCACAACCGCAACAGTTACCCCCACCGTTACAGGGACTCCGCCAACCGCGATTGCCACCGTCACCGGCACACAAAAGCCCAACGATTGTGACCGTGCCCAATTCGTTGCCGATGTAACCGTACCCGATGGTACAACCTTCGCGCCGAACACAACCTTCAACAAAACATGGCGTTTGAAGAACGTTGGCACCTGTACCTGGACAAATTACTCCATCCTGTTTGACTCTGGTGAAAAGATGGGTGGACCCGATTCCGCGCTCATCCCTGCCACCGTCGCCCCCGGGCAGACCGTGGATATCACCCTGCCGCTCACATCCCCTTCCACCACTGGAACCTATCGCGGTTACTGGAAGTTGAAGAACAACACCGGCGTTCCCTTTGGGATCGGCACAGCAGGTACAAAATCCTTCTGGGTTGAGATCAAGGTTTCTGGAACAGCCAGTACAACCAAGACCGCCACCGCTACCTCAGGCACTCCGGCTACTCCGGTCACTCCGGCGGCATCTGCCCCCGGCACCGTGTACGATTTTGCCGCCAATGCCTGTAGCGCTGGCAAATGGTATACCGGCGCAGGTGAATTGCTCTGCCCGGGCACCGATGGCGACAACAAAGGCTATGTGCTTATGCTCCCTGCCGCCAAAGTGGAAAATGGCTCTGTAGACCCGCGCACCAGTTTGCTGACCTTCCCGCAGAATCAGAACAACGGCTACATTCAAGGCATCTTCCCCGCCTACACCGTTAAAGCAGGCGACCGATTCCGTTCTACCATTGGCTGCGAACAAAGCGCAACCTCGTGCTACGTAGTCTTCCGCCTCGATTACTCCCTTTCAGGCAGTTCATCCATCCAAACCTTTTGGGCGTTTGTTGAGAAGAACGAAGGCAATGTCTACAATGCCGACATCGACCTGACCCCTCTGGTCGGGCAGAACCTTCGCTTTGTACTCACTGTTCTTTCCACCGGTTCACCCACCGGCGACCGCGCCATGTGGACCGGACCGATCATCTACAATGCATCTGCTGCCGCCGCAACTTCCACAGCAACCACGGCGCCATCTGCTACGCCCACGGCTGCCACCGCAGCGCCTTCCGCAACCCCATCACCAACAACGGCGGCGCCCACGGCAACAGCAACCGCTACCGCCACACCGTAGAGTCGATTTGATAAAAGTTCCCGTTGTCTTTTGAGGCAGCGGGAACTTTTTAGTTTCAAACACGTTCTGTTTTTATGGAGATTTTATGAGACGATTTTTCTTCCTCTCCCTGATATGTATAACTGCCTGCTCCGCTTCCGAAACATCCACCCCCGCCTCTTTCTTCGACGGAGAGCCTGCCGCAGCAACCCCAAACTTTGATACTACGCCTCAGCCGCAAGACCCCGCCTTGCCGCCACCTGCCGAAACGCCATCTGCCATCACCGGCTCGGTCGCAGAGACAGGCGAACTATACTTCTTTCTTCAACCTCGCACAGGCGCAGGGAAAATTGAATTGGCAAAAGTTTCAGCCGCCTGCATCACAGATCCGGCAAACTGCCCGCCCATGCAAAAAGTGCCTGTGCCATTTGAATTTAACTTCACCATCAACGCCCTTGCCTGGTCAAGAGACGGTAAATACGCTGCCTTTGCGTACTCTACACATCCGAATGGCACACCGACCCAGTTATGGCTGTTCGATGCCAATGCAGGCACGTGGAAATCCATCGCCGAATTCCCATATATCGACCCGCCCTTCTGGTCACCAGACGGCGCATGGATCGCCTTCCGAACCCAAAACGGGTACGGCGGCGAAGATGTTTACATCGTCCGCCCGGATGGCTCAAACCTGCAAAGCATCTCCAAAGACCTGCCCGAAGCGGGGCGTCCCTATATTATGGATGGCTGGTACACCGAGAACGTCATCATGCGTTCTGCGCTCCCCGGCGCAGAAGGGAATATCTATCTTGTCCGTGCTGCCAATGGGCAGGCTCGCCCCATGTTTGAGACCCTGTTGACCAAAGCTCAATTCATCGCCTCGCCCAACGCCGGTTTTTTTGCCTATGACGATTATGACTACACCTCACAGAATCACCTCATCAAAGTCATGGAACCGGATGGCGCAAATGCTGTGATCATTACTCAATTTACGGGCGGTTCTATTTACCCCATGCTCTGGTCTCCAGATAGCCGCCTGATTGCCTTCAATTATTATGGCAATATGACCAGTGGTGACCCGGTCGCGGAAGTATTCATCATTCCGCGCACCGGCGGTGAATTGAAGTCGGTTTATAAAGGCAGCACTGTTGGGCGTTTGTTATTTTCCCCGAATGGCAAATATCTTTTGGTCGAAGAAACGACCTCCGCTTCTGGCGGTCACTTGTTCCTAGTGGATATGGCAACCTCAACTGTCAGCATTTTACAAGCCCCCGGTCTCTCAATTGATTTTGATTGGTACGCTCCGTCGTGGAGACCCTGACCTACATTTTTTCCACCCATTGTGTACGCCATTCGGGTGCTGCGAACGATTCGGGCCAGAACTCAACCTGCTTCCATATCTTTCCATCGCGGATGGTGGAGAACGTGATAACCCGGTCGTGTAACGTTCCATCTGTGACGGATACATCGGTCACTACTTCATCTCCATCGGCTACGATGGAATTTATCGTGAAATGCCATGTCCCTTGAGTGGGGTAGGCGGTATTGAGTTTGGCAAAGTTATCACGTCCGCGAATGCGTTCACCGGATTGCGCCCACTCCAGTATGAAATCATCATGCAAGAGTCGAGCAACAGCGTAGAAATTGTTGCTCTGCATGGTTTGCCAGAACTGTTCAAGTAGTTGTTTGGGATTCATCTTATTCACCTGTCAAGTTATTAACTCACCTTACGCAGTAGGGGCGACCCAACCACATTTTGCGGAAATTTCTCGCAAAGGGCGACCCTTTCTTGAGGATTGACATATGCTCAAACCCTGACGGGTCGCTCCTACAACGAAATCGCGTAAGATCAGTTATTATTAAGAACTTGCAATGCCTGTGTGCCGTCTTTAATTGGAACAAAGATATGGTCATGATAATAGGCAGCAACCACATTGCAACTGATATTGGCTTCGGTCAATGCTTTAGAAACAGCAGCGGTCAAACCGACTGCTTCCAACGATGAATGGACGGTTAAAGTGATCCACGCACAAACGGTGGGGTAGGGGATGTGCTGATCGTCTGCCTGCTCTTTGGGCAGGATGACGGTGACGCCTTCTTGTTCTTGAAATATGAACAATGGCTGCAATGCAGCCGCATGTTCGAAAGAATCAAGCAGGCAAAATACAAATTCGCCCGGGTTGAGTTCGGGCTTCATGTTTTTTAGCAGATTCTGAAGGTTTGTTTCGCCGCTCATTTTCGTTTTACGTCCAGAATGGCGATCTTGGTAGAGTGGTTGAATGGCGCGGGGTCGGTAATTGGTTTTCCGGTTCGGTTCATGCCGATGAAATCTTCCGGCACGGGGATGAACTCTCGAATGCTCAAATAACCATCTTTGCAAAGGTTCTCAAGCGATTTCAGATAGTCTGCGCCGCTGAGAAAGACGGCATTGTTGATGGCAATGAGCGTACCACCGTCATTTATCAGCGGGCGGACTTTGTTGATGAGCCGTTCGCTTTCGTTCTCCAAATCCACTTTGCCGCGCTGGGTGGTGGAGAAGAATGGCGGGTCGATGATGACGTTATCGAAGGTTTGCTTATTTGTCTTAAGATGCGCCACAACGGGGAAGAAATCTTGCGCGAGGAAATCCTGTTTGTGGATCGGGAACCCGTTGAGTGAATAGGAATCTTTTGCAAGGTTGAGAAAAGGCTTGCTAAGGTCGGTCTGGATCACGCGGCTTGCGCCGCCTGCCTGTGCAGCGACGCCCAAACTGCCTGTGTAGGCAAATGTGTTCAGCACTGTTTTCCCTTGCGAGTTTTTCAATAACCATTCGCGCAGGTTCTTTGTATCGAGATAAAAACTTGCGTCGCGGTTCATGGTCAGGTCGAGTGCATACCATATGCCATGTTCACGGATTTTACGTTCGGGCGTGCTGCCGAAAATTTTTACACCGCGTTTTTCCTGCTGGCTTTTTCCGTTGCGGGTTTTTAGAATTCCGGTCTCCAGCCAGTTGAGCGAATTGCGCAGGTGAGTAACTACTTTTTTTGTGAACTCGGGGTCTGGTGTTTCGGAGTAGTCGTGGATGACAAGGGTGCGCCCGTATACATCCAGAACAAGGCTGGGGCAGCCTTCGTAGAATCCGTTGAAGAGGCGAAAAGCTTCTTCGTGGCGGGAACCGCTCAACGTCTGGTGAGAGGCGATGGCGTTGGTAAGCAGGGGGTGCAGGGAATCGAAAGATGTTTCCATGCCGGAATTGTATCCTTACTTATGCTGTTTTGAGCTTTATTGTTGGGTTTCCTGCTGGAGTTCTTCCATGTTTTCAAGCGCTGGCGCCAGGATGAGTGGCAGGTTGACGGTGAAGATGGTGCCTTTATCCACTTCGCTTTCAATTAAGATGTTGCCGCCCATGAGGCGGATGAGTTGGCGGGTGATGGATAGCCCCAAACCGTAGCCTTTGCGCAGGGATTTGTTTGCGTTGGCGAGTTGTTTGAAGGGTTCAAAAATGAGGTTGAGCGCATGGGGCGGAATTCCGGGTCCGGTGTCAGATATACGGATCACCCATTCTTCGGGGGTGGGGGTGAGAACTTCAACGGTTATGCCGCCGGTTTCGGTGAATTTGATGCCGTTGCTGATGAGGTTCACTACAATCTGTTTCAGGCGTTGGCTGTCGGCTACGAGGGATATGGGCAGGTTTTCGGTGATGGAGTAATGGAAATAAAGGTTTTTTGATTCGGCGAGAATGCTTAGTTGGCGGAAGATCGAGCCGAGAACTTCACGCGGTTCAAAGGGTCTTTCTTCCAGTTGCAGTTTGCCGCTGTCGAGTTGTGCCTGGTCGAGCAGTTCGGAGACAAGTCCTTCGAGGTAGAGGGTGCTGTCTTTGATGCGGTCGAGTACGCTGACCTGTTTTTCATTCAAGTCGCCGTATGATTTTCGGGCGATGAGGTCTGTGTAGCCGAGGATGATTCCAAGCGGGGTGCGTAATTCGTGGCTGACGTTGGCGAGTAGTTGTGTTTTGAAGCTGTTTGCCTGCATGGCTTCGTCGCGGGCGATAGCGAGCGCTGATTCGTTCTCTTTGATGCTGGTTACATCCCTCAGGGTGACGATGTAACCATTGCTTTCGCCCGCCCTGTTGCGAAGGGTGCTGACAAAAAGGTGCAGCCAGCGGTAGGGTCTGCCTTCGTTTTCAAAAACCACTTCTCAGTGAAAGCCGTGGGTGCGTATGTCTTTGTCTCTGATCTGCATCCAGGGGCGGAGCACGTCGTGGAATGATTTTCCAAGTACCTGCTCGGGTGTCAGGTCAAATTGGTCTTGTGCAGAGGGGTTGAACTCCACAATTCTCAGGTTTGTGTCGAGAATGATGACGCCTTCAGAGAGGCTTTCAAAGATTGAGCGGTGGGCAACGGGGAGAAAGTCTAACAGGCGGTAACGGAGAAAACCCCACCCTAAAATAAGGATGGAGATTGAGAAGGTGATGGAGGTGATATCTATGCGGATGGGGAGAATGCCAAGCAGTACCAATCCGTTTGCGATCCACGGGAGGAGAACGGCGGCAATGTGTACGAGAATTTGAAGGCGGTATAGCTTTCGCTTGCTCCAGTATTCGTGCAGTAGGAAATAGGAGCCAACGATGAGTACGCCGTAAATGTATGCGGCGTGCAGCCAGAACCACCACCCCAATGGGTTTTTGATAAGGAGAAGCCCTGAAATTTCGTCGGTTTGCAAGCCAACCGAGGAGAAGAACCAGTGGTGGTATTCGTTGGTGAGAATGATGATGTAGGTGAGAGCGGGGAATGCGGCTGTCAGCAGGATGCTGCGTTTTGAGAGCAGGTCTGCCCGCCCTGAATATGCCAACGAGAAGGCGGTCCATGAAAGCGGTACACCGAGGACGCCAATATACCCAAGCTTTACCCCAAAAACTTTTACAGCCAGGCTGGTGCTGTCCAACTCGAATATGTAGCCAAGCGCCCATATTGAGGCGAAGAAGCACATGGCAATAAATGGAATCCCTGCGGCATGTTTTCGGTAGCGGAGGGTGTAGACACCCATCACGAATGTTAGAAAAAAAGAAAGGGCATACGGATAAAGGACGGAGGTTGCTTGCATCAGGAATAATTATACATCCTGATATTTGCCTGCCTGTATTGCGGAAACATTGAAAGACTTTTTTGCCTAGTGCCCAAACAACTTAAAATTGGAGGGGTAAAAGCGGCGAACTTCAGCCGCTTTTACCCTACATCTTCATGTTGTTTGGGTACTAGTGCCCAAACAACTTAGGGTCTGCCGTTTTTAACGGGAAACCTCTATTCGACTACAAAGGAGACAAAGGGTCACAAAGGAAAAGGCCCACAAATTGCCCCTTTGTGTACCTTCGTGACACGTTGTGGTAAAAAAATTCCCGCCAGAAACGGGAGAGCCACAACTTAAAAGCTGATCTTTTGAATGTTATTTGGGTTGAAAACTGAGATTTCGTTTGTGTTCAAGATTTTCCGGGCGTCTTCATCCAGTTTTACCCAATAAAAACTACGATGCTCGGAATAAGGGTCAATGCGAACGACAACGCCGTTGTACCAGCCTTCTTTTTCTCCGAATTTTTCACCGAGGTGAATGCGAACACGGTCGTTGATCTTGATGGATTCTGTCATTACTTCCTGCGGGAAACGAACCAGAACACGCCAACTCCAACCATAACCGTAATTGCGCCATTAATCGCCCATTGAGGGTCGCCAGTCATAAAACTACCGGGCAGAATATTAATTCCCTGAAGTATCCATACCGTCCCTGAAAGAATTAATAGTACAGAAAAAACCTTTGCTATGTTTTTTATCATCTTTTTTGCCTTTTACCTTTTTTGATTAACAAAACTCCCTGCCGTAGTAGTAAGACAGGGAGTAATTTTATAAGAGCGCTTCACGCCTGACCTGTTACGGGTTCGGCGTTCCTTGAACTGCGACTCCGACCCAGGTGAAGACCCGTCTTTCGCTGGTTGCGCCAGATGCGATCCAAATGGGCTGCCCTTGCTCGTCTACGCCAGATTGCAGGACGGGGACGACCCACCAGCGCATGACATGCGCCACATTATCCTTCGGGCGGAATGAGGCAGGTACGATGTATTTGGTGTCGGTCACATAATCGGTGATGCGGCGGGTTTGGTTAGACGTGACATCTTCCACGACAACTTGATAGGCTTCACCATCTCGCAAGACACCGACCGATGCCCATTGCAGGGTGACCACGTCGTTTGCCAGGGTGAAGGCAGCGCCATCCGCAGGCAGGAGTAGGTTCGGGGCGGGGTAGGGAGGCGGCAGCGTTGCGGTTGAAGTCGGCTTGCCCGGGTCTGGAGCACGTTCGCAGAGCGGAATCAGAATGGTTTGCCCAAGGAAGACATTGTTGGTTGTGAGACCGTTGAATTCTTTGATGGCGTCCATTGAAACTGCGTAATTGGCGGCGATGCTGGAAAGAGTGTCGTTTTCCTGTACGGTGATGGGTACGGTTTCACAGGCAATACGAGTCGCATCGGCGGGTAATGGTGTGTTGGTAGCTGGAGGTGGAATGGTGGGGGTTGGGTACGGGATCTTCAACACTTGTCCCACTGAAATGGGGCAGCTTGAGGGAAGGTTATTGGTGATAATGATGCTTTGAACTGAAACATTAAAGTTGAAAGCGATTTGCGAACAAGAACCATCGTTCACTGAAACGGTATATTCGAATGGGGGCTGCAAGGTGGGCGTGGCTGTTTCAGTGGCGGGCTGTGTTGCTGTTGCGGTAATTGTTTCTGTAGGTGTTTCAGTTGGGGTGAGGGCTTCTTCCGCTGAAAAGGCTTCAGGGTCTTTTGGCAGAAGAAGGAACGTGATACCGGCTACCACCAAAATGACGGCGAGGAGAGAACCAATAGCCACAGGCAGGCTAAGAGTCACTTGCGGAAGGCTGGCCGCCTGCACGGATTTTTCGGTCTTTTTTACCGCCTTGGGTTCAGGCTGTGCGCCGAACTCCGTTCCGCATACCAAACAACGGACGGCATTCTGGCTGAGGCGTGTGCCGCAGGTGGGGCAGATCTTGGTCTTGCTGGAATTCGATTCAATGCTCATACGGGCGGGGATTATACCATTGAACAATTATATGAATTTTGTACGATTAGGCGGTGATTTTTAAAGAATTGCGCCGTTTTGGGGCGTTCTTCTTCTCTTATAAAAAACATATTTGCTTTTATTCAATTTCTTATATATCGAATTTAATATTGCGTCATTGAATCAAATAAAAGGAGATTTAAAAATGTCACTCTACATTCAACCTTATCCGTTTCGACGTGTTGTTCGCCGTTCTGCTGCAAATCAAAATTTTGAACCGCGTGCGCTCGGCGTCAATATTCGTGAAGAGGATGATGCTTATATTCTCTACGCCCTCGTTCCTGGATTAAAAGCCGAAGACCTGAATATTCAGGTGCTTGAAAATATCGTCAGTATTGAAGGCGAATATAAAGATGAAGACGCCTCATTTCTGATGAGCGAACTTCCGCGCGGGGCGTTTCGCCGTAGTTTGCGAATGCCCACGGAAATTGACGCCGAAAAGGTCGAGGCGAAGATTGCCGAAGGTGTGCTCACTCTCACCCTGCCCAAGGCGGAATCTGCGAAGCCGAAGAAAATTCAGGTAACTGTTCACTAAAATTCGACTTGATGAAAAGGGGCTGTCCAAAAAGGGCAGCCCCTTTACATAATAAAGGGGAAATGATTCAATAGGGGCATGAACAAAGTCATCTTCAAACCGTATGTCATGAACCAACAGAAACTAATGCCGCCGAG
>Ga0172373_10004619_pt1 | contig 19278 bp, 18 predicted proteins | sample Lak10m_2_FD_114546 | JGI IMG/M metagenome (GOLD analysis project Ga0172373, IMG submission 114546) | Freshwater microbial communities from Kabuno Bay, South-Kivu, Congo - kab_092012_10m | ecosystem: Environmental > Aquatic > Freshwater > Lake | place: Democratic Republic of the Congo...
AAAGCGGTTGTCTACGTTATCGAGACAATCTTCAACGGTGACTCTTGCCATGGATTGTTGGCCTTTTCCTTGAAATGATTTGAGTGGTAAAACGGTTCGGCGGTTTTATCGTAATGCCGAGCTTTTGTACAGTAAAGTCGGTCCACCCGCGGGCCTGACGCCAGCGAGTTCCGCTCTTAAGAACAGCGAAACCCCGGGAAGCGCGCTGCCCGGGGGGCAGGAATGAGCTTATTTGGCCCTGGATTCCAGCATGGAGACGGCAGGTAATTTCTTGCCCTCCAGGAATTCCAGAAAAGCACCGCCGCCGGTGGATGTATAGGAGACCTGGTCGCCGATGCCGTACTTGTCGATGGCGGCCAATGTGTCCCCGCCGCCGGCAATGGAAAAGCCCTTGCTTTCGGCAACAGCCTTGGCAACCGTCTGAGTGCCATGGCTGAACTGCTCGATTTCAAATACGCCGACCGGGCCATTCCAGACAATGGTGCCGGCTGACTTGATGATCTCGGCATACCGGGCAGCCGTTTCCGGGCCGATATCCAGAATGAGGTCATCCTCGGCCACCTCGGCCACCTTCTTGATGGTTGCGCTGGCCGATTCGGAAAATTCCTTCGCCGTGACCACATCGGTCGGGACGGGAATCTCGCCGCCACGGGTCTTGGCCTGCTCCATGAGTCGCTTGGCTTCCGGAATCAGATCGGCCTCGTACAGTGATTTTCCCACCGGAAAACCGGCTGCAGCGATGAAGGTATTGGCAATGCCCCCGCCCACGATCAATTGATCGCAGATGTTGGAGAGCGAATCCAGAACTTCGAGCTTGCCCGATACCTTGGAGCCGCCGACGATGGCAAGCATGGGGCGTTCCGGACTTTTCAGTGCCTTGCCGAGGGCATCCAGTTCGGCGGCCAGCAACAGGCCAGCGCAGGCTACCGGTGCGAATTGGCCGACCCCGTGGGTCGATGCCTCGGCCCGATGAGCGGTTCCAAAAGCGTCCATCACATAAACATCGCACAGCGAAGCCATTTTCCGGGCTAGGTCTTCGTTGTCCTTCTTTTCACCCTTGTTGAAGCGTACATTTTCACAAACGACAACTTCTCCGGCACCGACGGCCGGGCCGTCCAGCCAATCCTTGACCAGTTCCACCGGCTGATCCAGCAGATTACCAAGGCGCTCGGCCACCGGTTTCATGGAGAACTCATCGGAATATTCGCCTTCGGTGGGACGTCCGAGGTGGGACATGACCATGACTTTGGCGCCGGCCTCGACGCAGTGGCGAATAGTGGGCACGCTGGCGCGAATACGGGTGTCGCTGGTGACTCTGCCGTCCTTCACAGGGACATTCAGATCGCAGCGGATCAGAACGCGTTTACCGGACAAGTCGACATCAGACAATCGTTTGAAGCTCATAGTGGATTCCAGTGTTTGTCGGGAAAGGTTTGGGGGAAGCGGGTTTAGTTGTTGCGCCATTTAATGGAGCAGCCCATGCTGGGGTATTGCCTGACGGGTCCTTTACCGGTGCGGGCAATCAGTTGCATGGCCTCAAACAGGTCGCGGGGCGTGTCCGACGGAGCCGGGTTGCGGCCACTGGCATCCAGACGGCCGCGATACTGAAGCTCCAGCTGAGTGTTGTAGCCAAAGAAATCCGGGGTGCAGACGGCGTCGTAGGCTTTGGCGGTGGCCTGGGATTCATCCAGCAGGTAGGGAAATCCATAGGCGTTCTCTGTGGCTATCCGCTTCATGTCCTCGAAAGAATCTTCTGGGTAATCCTCGGGATCGTTGGCCATGATGGCAACGGAGTGAATGCCGTGATTCAGCAGTTCATTGGTGTCCCGGATCAATCGGGACTGTATGGCTTTCACATACGGGCAATGGTTGCAGATGAACATGACCAGTAGCCCATTGGGGCCCCGACATTGTTCCAGTGTCCAGATTTTTCCATCGGTGCCGGGCAGGGAAAAATCTATCGCTGATGCGCCAAAGTCACACAGAGGGGTTTCAAGTAGAACCATCAACAATCAGGCCGGGCCAGTTCAACAACGCCGAATCATAGCAAAATCGACTTGAGGACGCTGTGATGCCGGCTTATTGGTTGGGTGTACGGGCGCAGGTCCAGTTCAGGCGGATTTCATCCGCCACAATGCGATCAGGACGCCCGAAAGGGCCAATGCCGTTGGGAAGGAGACGGCAAGTAGGGGATTGAACTCATAGACCAGGCCAAGATGGCCAAACATCTTGTCGAAGAGATGAAAGCCCAAGCCGATAACCACGCCGGCAACGATTCGCTGCCCCGTCCCGACCTCGCGCCGCACTGTCAAAACGAAGGGAACGGCGACCATCAGCATGACCAAGGTCGCCAGAGGATTGACCAGTCGCCCCCAGAATGCTTGTTCCACCAGCATGGATTTCTGACCGTTTTCACTGAGGTAATCTGCATAACGGGAGAGTTCCAGAGCCGAGAGATTTTCCGGCCGAATGACGAACGCGTTCAGCAATTCAGGCGCCAATACTGATGACCAGTCGGCCTCGTTCTGCTGTTTGGTGGTGATTTCCTCACCGTTGAACAAGGTGGTCTTGATGCCCTTCAGGCGCCATTGCAGACCGTCATGTATGGCTTCCAATGCGTGCGTTGCGCGGGCAATCTGGCGATTTTCGTCCACGTCAAAGATGCTGATGTCGCCCAAGGTTTGTTGCTCGTTCATGGAGCGAATGTTGATGAAGACGTCACCATCCCGAAGCCAGAAGCCGTAACGGGTTCTTGACGTGACCTGCTTGCTCTGCGCCATGGATTTTAGGTTTTGCGCGGCGCGTTCGGAGGGGGGAGCAATGAGCTCTCCGACGAGGATCGAGAGGGCCAGAAGGATCAGGCCGCCCAGCATGACTCCGGCAATGATTCGGTTCCGGGAAACGCCGGCAGCCTGCATGGCGACCAGTTCCCGATGGTTTGCCAGTGCCCCGAGGGTGACCAGGCTGCCTACCAGGGCTGCGGGAGCGAGCAACTCATAAAAGTTGCGGGGCAGCGTCAACAACAGATACTTCACAATTTGGTTCATGCCGTAGTCACCTTTGCCCATATCCCCCAATTCATCGGCAAAGGTGAAAAATGTGAGCAGGGTCAACAGCACCAATATGGCCACCAGGGTGCCCTTGATGACTTCCCGAGCGATGTACCAGTCGAGGCTACCAATCATAACTGCCGACCCATGCCCAGGGCATGCCTGATCCAGCGGGGGCCCAGATTCTTGAGGAAGAGGGTCAGTGTCATCAGCAACAACAAGCCATAAATCACCGCATAGGCTGCCCATACCGGAATTTTTTCGGACATCAGCATGCCCTGAGAGATCTTCTGGGCGTTCTCATAGAGGATGTAGATGATGAAGGCGGAGAAAACGTTGCCGTACGGGCCCTGGCGCGGGGAAACCCGGGCGAGCGGGACGGCCAATAGCGTCAGTGCGATGACCCCCAGGGGTATGGCGACCCGTTTTTGCAGTTCGGCCAGCTCCTTGGGCGTTCGGCTGAGGAACAATGTCAGGCTGTCGGTTCCTTCACGTCTCAGCGTCGCTGACATTTCTTCCGGGCCACTGACGCGCACCGCATATTCATCGAATTCGCTGATGATGAAATCGGCTTTACCTGGAGTTCCCTGGAGGCGACGGCCCTCATTGAGGATGACGAAGTTGTCTCCGTTCTCGGCTTTCTCCAGCCGGCCCCGTTCGGCAACAACCACTCCGGTTTTATTGTTCTGTCGGCTCTGAACGAAAATATTGAGCATGTCGTTCTTTTCGTCCATCGATTCCGCGTAGAGAACAACATCACCGGAGCTGAATTCGTTGAATCGACCCGCCTTGATGCCGCGTATATCCTGTGTTTCGACATCGTGCATGATGCGCTCCTGGCTCTGCCGCTCGCTCCAAGGCATGACTATCAGAGCCATATATGCAGAGAGGACAAAGGCCGGGATTACAACCCAGGACAGGCTCCGGTAAAGCCGCAGTGAACCGATGCCCCCCGAGGCCAGAATCGACATTTCATGATCGCGGTACATCCGCCCCATGACCGTCAGGACCGCCATGAACAGGGAAGGTGGGATGAGAATGGCAACGGCACTGAGTGTTTTCAGGCCCAGCAGGGTGAATACCGTATCGGTTGCAACCTCCCCCTCGATAGCCTTGGTCAGGATGCCGAGAAATTTTCGGCTGACGATGATGGTCACCAGGACCAGCAGGATCGATATCAGCGTCTTGGCCAACTCCAGTGACAGCATCCGGTCAACGACGGACATTAGCGATCGTCGGTGGCGGTAAGTGGCAGCAGTCAGGTTCATCAGTCAGGGTGGGCCGTGGTCAGCATCCTGGCCCGATCGGGCCCGGGTTGCCGTGTTAGTGGTTGGTGCTTCGGGGCGGGTTGATTCCGGCGTGGTTGGACTTGGACGTTCTGGCTGTTACCTTGCTATTCTTTGCAGACGGTGGAATCCCCAGGATAACCGCGAGTCCTTCGCACTAGAGGCTGGGGAACTGGTTCCAACTCACTCAAACCCGAACAGTTTACTATGGACTATCAGGTCAAATCCGAATTTGTCGAAAATCTCGCCACGCCTTGTGTGGTTCTGGGTTTCTACCACAAGCGCAAGTTGACGCCCGCCGCCGCTATGCTAGATGCGCGTTTCGGCGGGATGCTGGAAAAGCTTCTAAAGCGCGACGATATCGACGGCAAGCCGGGCGAGTTACTTATCATCCCTCATATGCCTTCTGATGATGTCGAGCGGGTCATTCTCGTGGGCTTGGGCAAAAAGGATGAACTCAGCCCTGCTGCCTATCGCAAGGTTCTTAATGCAGCGGCCAAAGCTGTGAGAGATTCCCACGCCAAGCAGGCGGTGAGTGCGTTGCACGAGGCGGAAGTCGAGGGGCGCGACCTCGGCTGGAATGTCCGCCAGTTCATCGAATCCATGGAGTCCTCCTTATACCGCTTCTCTGAATTGAAGAGCGAATCTCCCAATCACAAGCCAAGACTGGCGATGCTGCAGTTTCTAGTTCATGGTGATGCCGCGATTGACCAGGCGCAAACAGCCATTTACCAGGGTCAGGCAATCGCCAAGGGAGTGCATCTGGCACGCGACCTGGCAAATTTGCCGGGCAATGTCTGCACGCCCACGCATCTGGCTGAGGAGGCCGAGCGGGTAGGCAAGCGTTACAAGAAACTCAAGGTCAAGGTCCTCGGTGAGAAGGATATCGAGGAACTCGGCATGGGAGCCGTCAGTTCCGTGTCGCGTGGCAGTGAGCAGCCGGCCAGATTCATCGTAATGGAGTACTCGGGTGCTTCTTCCAAGACCAAACCCTACGTGCTGGTCGGCAAGGGACTGACCTTTGATGCCGGGGGGATTTCCATCAAACCGTCCGCCAACATGGACGAGATGAAATACGACATGTGCGGAGGGGCCAGCGTCATTGGCGCCATTGCCGCCGTTGCCGAGTTAAAGTTGCCGCTGAATATCGTCGGGTTGATTCCGGCTTCGGAAAATCTCCCTTCCGGTGCCGCTAACAAGCCCGGGGATATCGTCAAGAGCATGGCGGGCATCACCATCGAGATACTCAACACCGATGCTGAAGGGCGCTTGCTGCTCTGTGATGCCTTGAGCTATGCCAAACGCTATGAGCCGGAAGCCGTCATCGATGTCGCAACACTGACGGGAGCCTGTGTAGTGGCTTTGGGTCGCCATCCCAGCGGATTGTGGAGTAATAACGAATCACTTGCCTCGGCGGTTTCGTCGGCCGGGGAAACTTCACTCGATCGGGTCTGGCGCATGCCCCTGTGGGATGAGTATCAGGATCAGTTGAAATCCAATTTTGCTGATCTTGCCAACATCGGCGGACCCGATGGGGGCAGTGTCACCGCGGCCTGTTTCCTTTCCCGCTTCGCCAAGGACTATCCCTGGGCGCATATCGATATTGCCGGAACGGCTTGGAAGTCGGGTGCCGAGAAGGGTGCGACGGGACGTCCCGTGCCACTACTGGTTCAATACCTGATAGATCGGGCTCAATGACCCGCATCGACTTCTATGTACTGCCCGGCGACGATCCTCACGCAAGGCGAATGACGGCTTGCCGTTTGATCGAGAAAGCCTATCGGCAGGGACACAGGCTGTATCTGAAAACAGAGTCCGAAGCGGAGGCCCGCGTGCTGGATGACCTTCTATGGACGTTCAGGCAGGGAAGCTTCGTACCCCATGAACTGGCTGAGTCAGCGAACCCAGAAGCCCCTGTGATTATTGGGGATTGGGTCCCGCCTGCTGACATGCGGGATGTGCTGGTCAACCTGGGATCCGACATGGTGGCCGGGTTTGAAAATTTCGATCGGGTCGCCGAACTGGTCGATCAGCAGGAATCCATCAGGCGGGCAGGGCGACAACGATACAAGCTCTACCAATCCCAAGGGTACGAAATTCAGACCCATCAGATTGAACTCAGCTGACCGAGAGTGGGTTCCTCTGCTCCTCAATAACAACAGAACCACGTGATACCGTGAAACTGTCACGGTTTTTTTACCAACATCATGGACAAGACTTACGAACCTCACGCGCTGGAGCAACGCTGGTACCAAACTTGGGAAAGCCAGGGCCATTTCCGACCCTCGGGGCAGGGAGATCCCTACTGCATCATGATCCCGCCGCCGAATGTCACCGGCAGCCTGCACATGGGGCACGGGTTCAACAACACCATCATGGATACTCTGGTGCGGTTCCGCCGCATGCAGGGCCGTAACACGCTGTGGCAGGTCGGAACCGATCATGCCGGCATTGCCACGCAAATGGTGGTCGAGCGACAGCTCGCCGCCGAGGGGGGCACGCGACATGACCTGGGTCGAGAGAAGTTCCTGGAAAAGGTCTGGGAATGGAAGGCAGAGTCCGGCGGGACCATTACCCGCCAGTTACGCCGGCTGGGTTCGTCCGTGGACTGGAGCCGTGAGCGCTTCACCATGGATGAGGGCCTGTCGCGCGCGGTACAGGAAGCGTTTGTCCGGCTGTATGACGAAGGGCTGATCTATCGCGGCAAGCGACTGGTTAACTGGGACCCGAAGCTGCATACGGCCATCTCCGATCTTGAGGTGCAAAGCGAAGAAGAAAAGGGCAGCCTCTGGCATTTCCGTTATCCGCTGGCGGATGGCTCTGGCCAATTGGTGGTAGCAACGACGCGACCGGAAACCATGCTGGGCGATACCGCCGTGGCAGTGCATCCGGAGGATGAGCGATACCGCGATTGGGTAGGACAGAAGATCCGGCTGCCGATTGTCGGTCGCGAAATTCCCATCGTCGCCGATGAATATGTCGATCCAGAATTTGGCACCGGCTGCGTCAAGATCACTCCCGCCCATGATTTCAATGATTACGAAGTCGGCAAGCGGCACAACTTGCCATTGATCAATGTGCTGGATCGCGATGCGCGCATTCTGCCGGAATTTACCGTTATCACCTTCGAGGGTTATGCCGGTTCGCATGGCGAAAAAGCCCCCGAAGCTTTTGTCGGACTGGATCGTTTCGAGGCACGCAATCGCATTGTCGAGGAGTTTGAGTCCCTGGGCTTGCTGGAAAAGATCGAGCCTCATACCCTCAAGGTGCCACGGGGCGATCGTTCCGGCACCGTGGTGGAACCCTGGCTGACCGATCAGTGGTACGTCGATGCCAAGATCCTTGCCAAGCCGGCGATCGAGGCGGTCGAAGGCGGCCGTATTCGCTTTGTGCCGCAGCAGTATGAAAACCTCTACTTTTCATGGATGCGGGATATTCAGGACTGGTGCATTTCCCGGCAGCTCTGGTGGGGTCACCGGATTCCCGCCTGGTATGACGAACGCGGCCAGGTCTATGTTGGACGCAATGAAGCCGAAGTCCGCAGCAAATACCGGCTGGATGACAATATCGCCTTGCGCCAGGATGAGGACGTGCTGGACACATGGTTCTCGTCAGCCTTGTGGACATTTTCTACCCTGGGCTGGCCGGAAGAGACCCCCGAACTGAAGACCTTCCATCCGACCGACGTTTTGGTCACCGGTTTCGACATCATCTTCTTCTGGGTTGCCCGAATGATCATGATGACGATGCGTTTCATGAAACATTCGGATGGCAGCCCACAGGTGCCGTTCAAGACCGTCTACGTTCATGGCCTGGTCAGGGATGCCGAAGGCCAGAAGATGTCGAAATCGAAGGGCAACGTGCTCGACCCCCTGGATATCATTGACGGGATCACGCTGGATGCGCTGGTAGCCAAACGGACCAGCGGGCTGATGCAGCCGCAGATGGCGGAAAAAATCGACAAGCGGACCCGCAAGGAATTTCCCGAGGGTATTGCAGCTTACGGCTGTGATGCGTTGCGCTTCACCTTTGCCTCGCTGGCATCGACTGGGCGCGATATCAAGTTCGATATGGGGCGCGTCGAGGGTTATCGCAATTTCTGCAATAAGCTGTGGAATGCGGCCCGTTTCGTGCTCATGAACACCGAGGGTCAGGATACGGGCTTGTCGGGCGAGGTGGCCTATAGTCTTCCGGATCGCTGGATACGTTCCCGGCTCCACCATGCCATCGGCGAGACGCTGGCGGCCTTCGAGGAATTCCGCTTCGATCTGGCTGCCCGTGCGATCTACGAATTCATCTGGAATGAGTACTGCGACTGGTACCTGGAGTTGGCCAAGGTCAGCCTGCAGTCTGAGGATCTTCGCCTTCAACGGGGCACGCGCCAGACCCTGGTTCAGGTGCTGGAAACGGCGCTGCGTCTGACGCACCCGATCATGCCCTATATCACCGAGGAAATCTGGCAACGTGTCGCGCCTCTGGCCGGACAAACGGGCACAACCTTGATGCGGAAGCCCTACCCGCAGGCGGATAGCTCGGGGGCTGATGTCGACACCGAGGCTGCCATGGCCTGGGTCATGTCCCTGCTTCTGGGCATCCGTCGAATTCGTGGCGAAATGAACATCGCCCCGGGCAAGCCGCTGACGGTGTTGCTGGATAACGGTAGTGAACAGGACCGTGCTTTCATGGAACTCAGCCGGGATTACCTGTTGCGTCTCGGCCGGGTCGAGAGCCTGTCCTGGCTGTCGGCGGATGAAGAGGCGCCGGAGTCGGCCATTGCGCTGGTCGGCGAGATGAAAGTGATGATCCCGATGCGTGGCCTGATCGACAAGGAAGCCGAGCTGGCCAGGCTGGACAAGGAGATTCAAAGGTTGGGCAAGGAGTTGCCGCGTCTTGAGGGCAAGCTCAGTGACTCGGGGTTTCTGGCCAAGGCACCCGCACAGGTGGTGGAAAAGGAAAGAGCCCGGCTCGAAGACCTGAAAGCTGGCCTACATGAATTGCAGGCGCAAATGGCAAAGATTTATGCCATGTAAGACGCGTTTGGCCGGGAACAGCATCCGCACTATGTTACTTATTTCCTGAGGGTTATCGTCTTGTCTGCCGTCTTGCCCACGTTCAGTGGACTGGCCAAGGGCCTCATCAAAAGAGGTCTTCTCACCGAGGACAGGGCGCTCAAGTGCAGCGAAGAGGCGGCGCGAAAAAATATCCCTCTGGTCAGTTATCTCGTCAGTAGCGGGACCTTGCACGGACTGGAAATTGCGTCTGCGATGGCCGAGGAGTTTGCCGTCCCATTACTTGACCTGTCGGTGTTTCTGCCTACCTACCTGCCGGTCAGGCTTGTCAGCGAAAAGCTGATACTCACGCACCACGTATTGCCGCTGTTCAAGCGGGGAAACCGTCTGTCTCTGGCCGTCGCTGATCCCAGCCAATACGCCGCATTTGAGGAAATCAAGTTTCACTCCGGTCTGACCATCGAGATCGTCGTCGTCGAGGAGGACAAACTCGTCAAGGCGATTGAGGCTGCGGTCGATGCGGCGGATACAACATTCAAGGACCTGCTCAACGTCAATCTCGACAGTATCAATCTGACTGCGCCGGAAGCAGTCAAGGGACCGAGTGAGCCGGGTGCGGAACCGGACGACGCGCCGGTGGTTCGTTTCGTGAACAAAATTCTTCTTGATGCCATCAAGAAGGGGGCCTCGGACATCCATTTCGAGCCTTATGAAAAGGAGTTCCGGATCCGTTACCGCAATGACGGGATGCTGCATGAGATTGCCTCGCCGCCGATCAATCTGGCGGGCCGAATCGCCGCCCGACTAAAGGTCATGTCGCGGATGGATATCGCGGAGCGACGAGTCCCTCAGGATGGTCGGATCAAGCTGGAAATTTCCAAACAGCGGGCCATTGATTTTCGTGTAAATACCTGTCCAACACTGTTTGGCGAGAAAATCGTACTGCGTATCCTTGATCCAACCTCCGCCCAAATCGGAATCGAGCGACTGGGTTTCGAACCCGAGCAGCGGCTGAATTTTCTGGAGGCCATCAACAAGCCCTATGGCATGATCCTGGTCACGGGGCCGACCGGAAGCGGCAAGACGGTGACGCTGTACACCGGGCTGAACATTCTCAACACTACCGACCGCAATATCTCGACAGTTGAGGATCCGGTGGAAATCACGGTGCCCGGCATCAATCAGGTCAATGTGAATGTCAAGACCGGGCTGAGTTTTGCCGAGGCCCTGCGTGCCTTTCTGCGTCAGGATCCGGATATCATCATGGTGGGCGAGATTCGCGATCTCGAGACGGCAGAAATCGCGGTCAAGGCCGCCCAGACCGGGCATTTGGTGTTGTCGACGCTGCATACCAACGACGCGCCGCAAACACTGAATCGCCTGATGCAGATGGGTATTCCACCTTTCAATATCGCGGCCTCGGTTTTGTTGATTCTTGCCCAGCGGTTGGCCAGACGCTTGTGCGAATACTGCAAGAGGCCACTGGATCTTCCGCCTGAGACTTTGCTGGAGGCAGGGTTCAAGGAGGACGATCTGGAGGGCTTGGTCGTCTATGGTCCCGACGAGTGTGAGAACTGCGTCAAGGGCTATAAGGGCAGGGTGGGTATCTATCAGGTGATGCCGATTACCGAAGCGCTGAGCCGCATCATTCTGGAAGGGGCCAATGTGACCCGAATCGCCGAGCAGGCCAGGTTGGAGGGCATCGATGATTTGAGAGCCTCGGGTTTAAAAAAGGTCAAGGCAGGGGTAACGAGTCTGGCCGAAGTCGACCGTATTACGAGGGAGTAACCTGTGGCCAAGGAGAAGGACAATCTGGTCTGGTTCGTCTGGGAAGGCACCGATCAACGCGGGGCACGCACCCAGGGAGAACTGTCCGCTCGGACCGAGATCGTGGCCCGGGCGGAGCTCCGCAGGCAGGGAATCCGGGTCGTCAAGATCCGAAAAAAGCCGATCGCCCTGTTTTCCTCGGGGCAGAAGAAAATCCGAACCAAAGACATCGCTATCTTCAGTCGCCAACTGGCAACCATGCTGTCCTCCGGGGTGCCCCTGGTCCAGGCCTTCGAGATCGTGGGTCGAGGCCATGAAAACCCGTCTATGCAGGACCTTCTCCTCAAGATCAAGTCGGATATTGAGGGCGGAATTCCACTGGCCGAGGCTCTCGGGCGGCATCCCTTGTACTTTGATGACTTGTTCTGCAATCTGGTTCAGGCGGGTGAACAGGCCGGTGTACTCGAAACCCTGTTGCACAAGATTGCCGAATACAAGGAAAAGACCGAATCCATCAAGGCCAAGATCAAGAAGGCGTTGACTTACCCGGCGGCCGTTATCGTTGTCGCCGTGGTTGTGACTTCAATCCTGCTGATTTTTGTCGTTCCCCAGTTTGAAGAACTCTTCAAGGGCTTTGGCGCGGATCTACCGGCATTCACGCGTATGGTGGTGGATCTCTCCAAGTTTGTGCAGCAATGGTGGTATGTGGTGCTCGGGATCGTAATTGTTCTGGTCTATGTGCTTGTTCAATTGAAGAAACGTTCCGAAAAATTCAATCAGATAGTCGACCAGCTGGCGCTTCGGGTCCCGGTGGTGGGCGATATCATTCACAAGGCGGCGATTGCTCGCTTTTCGAGGACTCTGGCTACGATGTCGACCGCAGGGGTGCCGCTGGTAGAGGCATTGGAGTCGGTGTCGGGTGCGACGGGCAATTTCGTCTATTCCAACGCTGTGCTTCAGATGCGCGAGGATGTTTCCTCGGGATCCCAGTTGCAGCAGTCCATGCGCCAGACGGCTCTGTTTCCCAATATGGTGGTGCAGATGGTGGCTATCGGTGAGGAGGCGGGTTCTCTCGACAGCATGCTGGGCAAGGTGGCGGATTTCTATGAGGAAGAAGTCGACAACGCGGTTGATTCGTTGAGCAGTTTGATCGAACCCATGATCATGGCCATTCTTGGCGTGGTTGTGGGAGGGCTTGTCGTCGCCATGTACCTGCCCATTTTCAAACTGGGTTCGGTGGTTTAGTCGGGAAGTTGATATGTTTGATCTGTTCTCAGCCTTTCCGGAGTTTTCTCTGGTGGCCGTTGGGTTGCTTGGGCTCGCAATTGGCAGTTTTCTGAATGTGGTGATTCACCGGCTGCCGATCATGCTGGAGCGGGAGTGGCGACAGGAATGTCTCCGGTTTCTTGAGATGGAATCCGGGGAGCCTCCACCAGGAGCAGTCTTCAATCTTGCGATACCGCGCTCCCGCTGTCCGTCCTGCAGCCGGTCGCTGACCATTCTGGAAAACATTCCCGTCATAAGCTTCCTGATCCTCCGGGGACGATGTGGCGGTTGCGGAACCAGAATTTCTGTTCGTTATCCCGTTGTGGAAATTCTGACGGCCATTCTCTCTGTGATCGTGGCGTGGGAGTTTGGCGGCACTTCGCAGATGGTGGCGGCACTGATGCTGACCTGGGGGCTTCTGGCCTTGACTTTTATCGATATCGATCGGCACTTACTGCCCGATGCAATCACCTTGCCGCTTCTCTGGCTCGGTCTGTTGCTCAGCGTATTTGGGGTGTTTACCGATAGCTCCTCGAGTATTGTGGGTGCCGCAGTGGGATACACCAGTCTCTGGGGTGTATTTCATCTCTTCAAGTGGATCACTGGCAGGGAAGGCATGGGTTATGGCGACTTCAAGCTTCTGGCCGTGTTGGGTGCCTGGATGGGCTGGCTGCCGCTCCCTCTCATCATATTGTTGTCATCGGTGGTTGGGGCCGTTGCCGGAATTCTGATGATCCTCTGTTTCGGGCATGATCGGCGGCTGCCGATCCCCTTCGGACCATATCTTGCTGCCGCCGGATGGGTGGCGCTGGTCTGGGGTGAACGCTTGAATTCGGTTTATCTCGGCTGGATCAGCTCCCCTTGAAGCAGGATATTTTCAAAGTCGGTCTGACTGGCGGGATCGGATGTGGCAAGACCACTATTGCCGGTTTGTTCGCCGAAAAAGATGTGCCGGTGATTGATGCGGACCAGATATCCCGTCAATTGGTTGAACCCGGGCAGCCGGCACTGGCGGCCATCGTTCATCACTTTGGTGCGGATCTGCTGGAAAATGGTCGCTTGAATCGCTCCAAGCTCAGGGGGCAGATCTTTACCCGACCCGACGAGAAGGAATGGCTGGAGAATCTCCTGCATCCTCTGATTTACCAGGAAATGCAGCGGCAGGCAGAGTTGTTGTCGACCCCTTATTGCCTGTGGGTAGTGCCTCTGTTGCTGGAGACCGGACACAGGGACTTTGTTGATCGCTTGCTGGTAGTGGATTGTCCGATCGAGCTTCAGCGTCGGCGGATACAATCAAGGGATGGGCTGGACGAAGCGGGTATTGATCTTGTTTTGGCGGCCCAGATCAGTCGACAGCATAGACTGGCGGCAGCTGACGATATACTCGAGAACGTTGGTCCGCTTTCCGAGTTGCAAGCTCATGTTGAGGAACTGCACAAGTTCTACTCCGATATAGGGATGCGCGGCGATCACTTGCGAATCATTGGTCAACCAAGTCCGGACGAGCGCATTGCGTCGAAGTTATAATCCTCCACATATTGCCCCACTCACCCCTGATTTCAGGACTTTTCCTTGAAAGATTTGATCCTTTACGAATTCCCTCTTAACGAGAGGGTTCGGCTCTTCATTCGCCTGGAACACCTTTTTCAGCAGTTCGATCATTTTGTGCATGGGGGTTCGACGTGGGATTGCCGGGCCGTGGTTTCAACGCTGATTGATATCGCCGGTGTCTTCAGTCGCAACGATCTCAAGTCCGAAGCTCTTCAGGAAATTGACCGGCAGACTGCGGTACTGAACCGAATGGCCAAGCTCTATGAGGGGGTGGACCAGGACATGGTGCAGCAGGTCATCGAGCGACTGGAGGGTATGAGCAAGGAGCTCTACGCGTTCTCCGGCAAGCTGGGTTCGTCATTGATGGAGAACGAACTGTTCAAGGGAATTGCTCAGCGGAGCAGTATGCCGGGCGGCAGCTGTTCTTTTGACCTCCCGGCCTATCACCACTGGCTGGAGGGTGATGAAGCTCAGCGCCGGGAGGATCTTGTCGCTTGGATACAGCCATTTTTACAGGTGCGTTCAGCAATCGATTTGTTGCTGAACTTTATCCGAACCAGTGCAACACCGGTTCAGGAACTCGCTCATGGGGGCTTTTACCAGAAGACGTTGGATCACACCCTGTCCTTCCAGCTGTTGCGGGTTGCCGTGCCTCGATATGAACCGTATTACGTTGAGGTCAGTGGCGGTAAGCACCGATTCACCATCCGCTTCATGCTGCGTGATTCGGTGCTGCGGCCGGTGCAAACCACTGAAGACATAGACTTTCTGCTTACCTGCTGCCTGTTCTGATTCGCGCAGATGGGTGTCCTTCCTTTTTCACTGTACAAACCGGGTTGGTGATCATGCCTCCCACGGTGAAATGTCCTGCCTGCGAAAAACCGGTTGATTGGGTTCCCTCCGCCGAGTTTCGGCCATTCTGCAGTGAACGTTGCAAGCTGATTGATCTTGGTGAGTGGGCCACGGAATCCTATGCTATTCCTGTCAAGGTGGAAGAGGATTCTTTTGAAGGGTCTGAAAGCTAAAAAATGGTTGGCGTTAGAGGTTGGATAGCGCTTTTGATTCGGGTTTCATTAACAAACCTTCATCCTTGATTAATTCTTCTAAATTTCGTGTCGCTGATGGATAGTTCCGCGTTTGATCTTGAGTTGTTGCGTAGCGAGTTGGCGGGCAAGAATCCCCGGGTGGTTTTAAAGGCCGCTCTGGTCCATTTCGAAAATCTGGCTATTTCCTTCAGTGGCGCCGAGGATGTTGTCCTTATTGATATGGCGGTTCAGATTCGTCCCAATATCCGTGTATTCTCCTTGGATACGGGCAGGTTGCATCCAGAAACCTATCGTCTCATGGAGGCGGTCAGAAAACGTTATTCCATATCACTGGAAACCCTATCTCCTTTGCCAATGGAACTGGAGAGAATGACGCAGGAGAAGGGTTTGTTCAGCTTCTACGAGGATGGACACTCGGAATGTTGCGGAATCCGCAAGGTCGGTCCCCTGCGTCGCGTTCTTTCAACCCTGGATGCCTGGGTTACTGGTCAACGCAGGGACCAGAGCTTAACCAGGAGCGAGTTGCCAGAGGTAGAGGCTGATGACTCGCTCTGCGCGCCGGGGCGCCGTCTGATCAAGTTTAATCCCCTGGCCAACTGGACCTCCGCGCAAGTATGGGACTACATCGAAGCCTATGATGTCCCGTTCAATGAACTGCATCGTAAGGGCTTTGTGAGTATTGGATGCGAGCCTTGTACCCGACCGATTCTGCCGAATCAGCACGAGCGTGAAGGCCGATGGTGGTGGGAAGAGGGAGGTAAAAAGGAGTGCGGTCTGCACGCCGGGAATATGGCGGCAAACAAAAATGATTGATTCTTAAAGCGGTTGCTTGAACAAGTCGCCCCAGTTTAGGGGCGACCTGTCCGAGCGGTTGGGAGAATTCTACTTTTCCAGAAATTCCAGCTTACCTGTTTTGCCGTTCCATTCATCGGCATCTTCGCTGGCGGGTTTTACTTCCGAGATGCTAGGCCAGATTTTTGCCAGTTCAGCGTTGAGCTGAATAAATTCCTGCTGATTTTCCGGAACCTCATCTTCCGAGAAGATGGCATTCGCCGGGCATTCGGGTTCACACAGTGTGCAGTCAATGCACTCATCTGGATCGATTACCAGGAAATTCGGGCCTTCGTGGAAACAGTCGACCGGACACACGTCCACGCAATCGGTGTACTTACACTTGATGCAGTTTTCGGTAATTACGAAAGTCATTATGTTGTCCTGTTTTAGGCGGAAACGCCTGGTTTAAGCGAAGATGTCTGGCACCAGGGGTCCGTGCAGACTTGGTTGGTGTCAGAAAAGCAGATGATGGTCATGTGGGCTTGACGATTTGTGAGGGTGGCATTGCATTGGCGCATGCAATTGCGAATGCCTCAAAAATCCTGGCGGAATTATATGCCTCGGAGGCCTTCTGACCAAGCCTGCAGGCGTTGAATCTCCGTGTCGGTACGCCGCAAACTAAAAAGGCCTACACGCGGTAAGCCTTTCTGAAAATGGTGGCCAAGGACAGAATCGAACTGCCGACACGGGGATTTTCAATCCCCTGCTCTACCAACTGAGCTACTTGGCCGCGTCCCAAATCAAGCCACATATTAAACCTTCAAAGACCTTCTTCGTCAATACCAAAGATTGGCTTTTGGCCCTGAATTTCTGATCGGAGGCGCTAGCGCGCTCAAAATTTACAAGTTGACTCGGCTTCATCGCTACCCAGTGTGTCGAGTTCATTTTTCGGGTGAAGGTAGCCGTCGATCGGTGCCACTGCGACCAAGGAACGTTCTCCGGCTAACAATACCGGTTGGCGCATTTGATTGTCCCAGGCACGAAATGACAGCGGAACCCCTTTGAATCCCGCCATGGAAAACTGCGGACCCAAAATGAATGTTTTCAAGACATCAGGGTCGACTGACTTCGTTCGGGTTGCCGCTTCCCCGATGGCGCGAATGGCCAGCCAGGCGGCGTAATCGGTCTCGGTCATCCAGTACCCAGCCAGTTCATGGAATCTGTTCTGGAGTTGCAGGGCACCCCAGGCCTCATGTGTTTTGTCCCAAGAAACAGCGCTCATGCCTGTGGAGCCGACAACTGGTCGAGGCAGCCAGCTGCGATATGCAATAAGGTCTCCGAAGGTTTTCTTTTCATCTGCTACAACAATCACATCGTAGTCATCCTGCTGCGTAAACACAGGCACTTCGGATTCGGGGGTGCGGCGATCGTCAAAACGGTGATTCCATAATTTGTCGGAGACCAATTTTGCCCCGAATTTTCGGGCGGATTTCCGAATCGCCTCAGCGAGCAGGCTGTCCTCCGGATCGTCCCCCACAGCAAGAAACCAGCGCTTCCAGCGCTTTTTCATCAAATATTGCGCCAGAGCGTCGGCGCGCATGGCGTTGCTGGGCTGAAGGTGAAGGACATTGCGTCGGCAGCGGATGCCCCTTAATGAGTCATCCCGGCTTGAAACATCGAGCAGTAGAAGGTTTCTGGCCTCTGGCAGTTGGGCTATCTGGTCAATCAGATCGGCAGAAAGGTCAAGGATCACATATGTCAGTCCTTCAGAAGTCAGAGCCTTGAAGGCATCTGTTGCCTGGTTTTCGGGTGGGACGATGACTTCCTTGAGCTTGTAACTTTGGCGGGTGAATTGTCCGGTTGTGTTGTTATCAAGGATGCCCAGTCTGGCTCCATTGATTCCGGGCTCGGTGATGATGGGATCAAAAAAAGGCTGCTGAGTCAGGTCGTTGGCGGGCTGTTGTTTCAGATAGGCAATGGTGACCGTGGTGGTTGCCGTTTTTTCGGCCGCCTGATTGGATGCTCGAGCTGCAGTGACATCGGGGCTGTTTTTCCTTGCCCATGGACTCGGGCTGGCAAGAGCAAGGCATAGAGTTAGGAGTGTTTGCGTAACTTTTTGGGTCGTGGACAATGAAGCCTCCCCTCTCTTTGGCTGGCGGAATCAGCGGAGATCCCTGTGACGGACCAGAAGGTCGTGATCTTCCGAGCCCAAACGGCTGGCTAGAGCTTCCGTGAGGTAGACGGAGCGGTGCTGGCCTCCCGTACACCCGATGGCAATGGTCAAGTAGTTTCTGTTCTCGGAGGCAAAACGCGGAATCCATTTCTGCATGAATCCGGTTACATCCTCAAGATAACGTTGAACCTCGGGAATGTTGGCCAGAAATTCCTGCACTTCCAGGTCGCGTCCGGTCTTTGGTCGGAGGAGAGGTTCCCAGTGAGGATTCGGGAGGCACCGCGCATCAAAAGTGAAGTCCGCGTCGAAGGGGATGCCGTTCTTGTAGCCGAAGGAGAGGCAATAGACCGACATTCTGTGATGGCTCTTGGCACCAATGCGCTCACGGATCAACTCCCTCAGCTGATGGACATTGGTGTGACTGGTATCAATGACCAGATCAGACCGGCTGATGATCGGTCGCAACAGTTTCTGCTCAAGATCGATGGCCTCAGTAAGGGAATGGGTACCATCGGTCAGAGGGTGTTTGCGGCGTGTCTCACTGAAACGCTTCAGCAGGGTTTCCGATCCGGCCTGCAGGAACATGACCTGAAAGGAAACCCCAAGCTGACTGGCGAGCTCAAGGGTCTTGGGGAATTGCTCCAGACTCTCGCTGCGACTCCGGGCGTCTATGCTGATGGCGACTTTTCGATAGGTGACCTGGCTTTTGCTCATGGCTTGGCGAACGAAGAGTTCGAACAGAGCAATAGGCAGGTTGTCAATGCAGTAATAACCACTGTCTTCCAGAGTTTCCAGCGCAATACTTTTGCCGGAACCGGATAGGCCGCTAACAATGATCAAATCCATCGAATGGTCTCGTGTCTCCGTGTGCGCGATGTGGCGATCGTGCCCGTTCGAGAGCAGGGGTGCTCCGGCGATCAGTGATGTTGATGCTTTTCTTTGTGTTTGACGAGTTGGCGATCTAGCTTGTCGATCAGTCCATCGATGGCGGCATACATGTCTGCCTGAGTATCTTCGGCAAACAGGGAGCCACCGTTGATCTGCACGGTGGCCTCGGCCTTCTGGTTGAGTTTCTCAACCTCAAGAACCACATGCACATCCATGACCCGATCGAAATGCCTCTCTAAACGGGCAAATTTCTCATGGATGTGGTTTTTGAGGGCTTCGGTGACCTGAATTTGGTGCCCGGTGATATCGATGTTCATGAATAAACTCCTTGATTGAATGTGATTTAGAAAATGCGTTTGCGCTCGCTGGATGGGGCGATGCCCATGGCCTCTCGATATTTGGCAATGGTACGGCGGGCCACATTGATGCCCCGGTCCTGCAGAATCTTGGCGATGGCTTCATCACTGA
>Ga0172373_10004621_pt1 | contig 19273 bp, 19 predicted proteins | sample Lak10m_2_FD_114546 | JGI IMG/M metagenome (GOLD analysis project Ga0172373, IMG submission 114546) | Freshwater microbial communities from Kabuno Bay, South-Kivu, Congo - kab_092012_10m | ecosystem: Environmental > Aquatic > Freshwater > Lake | place: Democratic Republic of the Congo...
TATCAATAACGAAATGCGCGTACTCTCGAAGAGGAGAGATTAAATGGCGCTCCAACTGTATTCCATCCATGACAAGACGTTCATGAGCCAAAGGATGAAGGCGGCGTGATTCATTATAACGCCGAGCAAGAATCTCGTCGTCACAGTCAAAAAAGATAAGCTGTGCGTTAAGAGTTGTATCGTTGGTGAGTTTTTTCAGTTCTTGCAAAAAATGATCCGAAGAAAAGTCTCGGGTTCTTACATCAACAGCAACGGCTAAAGGCTCAGAAACTTTATGGTGCGTATGGGCGACAGACTCTAAAAAAGCAAGAGGCAGGTTATCAATGGTTTCATACCCCATATCTTCCAAGGTTTTGAGGGCCACAGATTTACCTGATCCTGACATTCCTGTAATCAGAAGAACGGATCTTTTTGAAGACTCAAGAGACATAAAAGCGACCTTTATGATTCAGAGAAAAATCTCTCCACAAGATGTGAGTTCATTTACGAGAGGCTTTCTTAACGCAGAAGATCTATTATACATGATCCATGCATTAAAATCTATAATAGGGTCTTACCGGAGTTTTAGCCTCATGGACATCATTCCTTGCTCTCTTCTGAGTGTAAGAAATTTTCTGAGAAAGGTCAAATTTCCCAATTGGCCATGTCTAGTGGTCAGTAATCAGTTGTCAATGATCAGATTGAAATTTTTAGATCCTCTGACTACTGGAAACCACCCCTCGCCCGCTGCTGCGCAGCGGGTGAGGGGTTTCTTACGATTTCGATGCACTTATCGTGATTGGGCATGTGGTGCGAAGTGACCGCAACGCGAAGATTTGGCTTTGGAAGGGTAAGGAGGAAAAACTTTTCCTCCTTACCCGAGATGACTTCCAAGAATCAAAGTCCTTAGCTTATCTCACATCCTGCCGAGGTGCATCCACAGGCCTAAATCCCGACTCCGTTGACTTAAAGGTAGGACCTTGGTGGCGCGGAGCACTTATCTCATGATGTTTGCCCGTGTAAGTGCTCTTTGGCACCTTAGAAGCATTATTTGCCGATTTAGCCAAGCTGTTGAGCGCCTTTGCAATATCACTCGCTGTTTTTCCTTGGAGCGGCTGTGCAGTTGTTGTCCCTCCGGTAGATTGAGGTCGTGGAACAACTCTTAACACAACCTGCTCTCTTTTCACTGGCTGCTCTTGTTTCTGTTGCTGTACTACAGGCTTTAACTTAACTTGCTCTCTCTGGACTGGCTGCTCTTGTTTCTGTTGTGGCCCCACATGCTTTAACGCAACCTGCTGTTTTGCTTGTTCAGATACGAGTCTAAACCGTCGTGATGGATACTTTGGTCTAAACGATTTTTGATCCTCGAGCACGAATGGTTTTTGTGGCTGCGCTGTATCGTGCAATGGCGCTACCTGCGATGAGGGCTGATCGTGCACCGTTGCTTGTGATAATTGTTGCTGAGGCTGTTGGTGTAACGTTGCTTGCAATGATGCTTGCTGCTGTTGTTGATGCACCGCTACTTGCAATGGCGGTTGCAGAGTAACTTCCTGCTGAGCCGTCGATGCCGTATTGCTAGCTGTCACCAGTGGCTGCGAAGGAGACTGCAGCTGTTGCTGCTGCATCGCCACCTGCAATGGCGGTGCATGCACCGTTGCTTGCAACGGCGGTTGTTGTTCGGATACTAGCCGTCCACGACGTGATGGTACTTGCCGTACCACATATTTCTTCTGCATCGCTACTTGCAATGGTGGTTGCAGAGTTACTCCCTGCTGAACCGTCGATGCCGTATTGCTAGCTGTTACAAGCGCTTGAGAAGGGGGCTGCAACTGTTGCTGCTGCATCGCTACTTGCAATGGTGGTTGCTGATGTTGACCCATGACCACAGGCGCTTCTTCATGATCCTCAAACACGTACCGTGTTTCATGTTCCTGCCCATGCTTGTGCTTCAACAGCTCATATTCGCGCCCGTGTTCATCAACTAGCATGTAATTCTCATTAAGTTCCTGACCATCATGTTCAATCACATATTCCACATCATGATCTTCCTCATGAGCATCATGCGCTACTTGAAGCTGTTGTTGTTGTACAGGAGCGGGTGCTGGAGCCACAGCCACAGGAGGAGGTGGTGGTGGATTTACTGGCTTCGGTGCCTTTACTTTAGGTAGTGAGGATCTCTCATTGACTGGGATTGGAACGGTATCGCCACTTCTTGTTTGGATAACAGCGCTAGGCCCATTATGAACAACGAAATAATTAATTCCTGGATTTTGAGCTTGCACAACATTTAAAGCGTTTACATTTGAGACAACATAGGGGTCAGCTCCGGTGCCGCTTCCTCTTATGGGAGGCAGGGGAGCAGCCCCAGGGGGAGGAGGATCTTCAACAACGACATGAACAGCTTTTTCTTCCCTTTTTTCAATAAGGTGTTCTTCTGTCGCAACCGTCGTTAGATTGGAATCTTCCGTTTGGATGTCAACGTCTCGCATAATATCACGCACCATCAGCTGCTCAACAGGCGTTAAGGTTGACTTTTGAGAAGTGCTTCGAGCTTCTCCGAAAGGAAGGGTGAAGATAAGGCCCACGAAATGAACATCTTTTCGAAGGGAGTCGTATAATGTTTCCCCCTGAAGGGCTAATTTAGCATCGTTATATTCGAAAAGGTTATAAGTAAATCGGAAACGCCCTCCATTAATAGGAGCAATCCCTTTCCCTTGGAGATGGTAGCCTCCTCCAAATACACGCAAGTCCTTAAAAAGTTCATACCCGATTTCAGCATCAAATCCAGCAAGAGGTGTATCAAAAGTCATCTTATTTCTGACTTCAACAAGGATGTTAAAGCTGGAGGCTCTTAAATTTGTGCTTCGTTGAGAACTAATTCTCTTACGTGGAGTAATCGGAAGATAAAAGTTGGCTCTTCCTTCCCATTCCGGGTGCAACGCTTCGAGCCCTAGGGTGATTTGGTTAAAATAATTCCCAAAAGGTGTGCGGGCACGGTCAAAGAATGTATATCCCCCTAAAACCCAATTTCCAACAATCTGACGATAGGCAATTGCAACGTTTCCTTCAACTGCAGAGTTTGTATCCCCTTTTCCTCGAAGATCAAAAAAGAGCATAGAGTCATGATCTTGCAAGAACGGCAAGAAAAAGATGGGTTGCATAATTTTACGACGATTACCAGCTTTAAGATCGAGGGTCGCATGAGGCCCCCATTTTGGAATGGGCTTTTCTATTTTTATCTGTGCTATAGAAGAAGAATTGTAAAATACTAAAGAAAGAATAAGAAGGAGTCTTAAGAAAAAAGAAATATAAAAATAACGATTTAAAAGTTTCACCTGAAACCACCTTTCGTTACTTTATGGTGGATACGGGTACAATTGACGATATATATCCTGAGACACATCATCTAAAACCACCTTTCGTCATCTTACGATGAGTACGGGTGTAATTCATACAACAGTACGACATTCAATCCTTTCTAAAAGCTCTTATGGCTATCCTGCCAAACGGCAAACTCACGCTTTATATTCTAAGCTGACCTGGCAAGTCAACAAAAAATATGCATCACAATTTCGCACTCTGCAATCAAATTTTAAAACGGTTTTAATCCAACGGAACTAAGCTTTAATTCAACCTTTATGGCTCCCAAAGGATCATTTTTTTTAAGCTTTAACAAAGGAATTTTAATTCCATGATGCTTCGCAAAGTTGCACTTGGGTAGCCTCTCAAGTTGATTTTCTTCACATAAATCAACGCAAAGTTTAAGAGAAGAATTATCCTGATACGGAAGAGAGCAAATGCCTATCTCTCTCACTTCCATCAATCCCTTAAGAACAAGGGGAGCCGTTGCAATCACCTCCTCTTTTTCTAACGTTAAAATCGTTTGGTCATCAGCAATTAAGGTAGCCCCTCGATCAATCAGCTGTAGCGCTAGGGAAGATTTTCCAAATCCAGGTTTTCCGCAAATTAAAACTGCTTTTTGATTAAGATCGATACATGTCCCATGAATAAGAATCTCTTTCATTATCTTGTTTTTTCAAATTTAGCCGAAAAAAAACCATCTGTGTTATTTTGGAAAGGGGAGAGAGATAAACAGGGGGCTTGTTCAAGACCACAGGGGACAAGAGAAAAAGAAGGATGCCCTTCAAGAAAAGCCGCGACTACATCCTCATTTTCTTCACACAATAAGGAACAGGTTGCATAGACAAGAAATCCTCCTGGCTTTACGAGAGGTGCTGCCCCCTCTAAGAGACTTTTTTGAAGAGCCGTTAATTCTTTAATATCTTCAAGTGTAATATTCCATTTTTGATCTGGATTGCGACGCCAGGTTCCACTTCCCGAACAAGGAGCATCCACAAGAACATGATCAAACCGATCAACCTGGCGTTTAAGCCACTTATCATGACTCCCTGAAATCTCTCTTAGCTCGACATTAAACACACCTGCTCTCTTGAGGCGGTCTTTCGTTCGCTTCAACCGCCAAAGAGCCGTGTCTGTTGCTACAATACGCCCCTTGTTTTGAAGAAGAGCTGCAAGAGCAAGAGTTTTTCCACCCGCCCCTGCACATAAGTCCAACACCGCCTGGCCTGGTTTTGCGTCAACCACACTCACAATCAACTGAGATCCTTCATCTTGAACCTCAACAAATCCTTCCTGAAATACCGCGCTTTGTGCAATATTCTCGCGTTCTTTACAGCGCAACCCCCAAGGAGACAAGGGAGTGGGAGAAAGAGAGAAACCTGCGAGTTCAAGTTTTTTAAGCACTTCTTCTCGAGAGGCTTTCAGTGTATTGACTCTTAAATCCAGTGGCGCTTGTTCTAAGAACGCGTGCATTTCTTCTTTTAAGTGCTCTCCAAACCGACGTTTCAAAAAAGGAAGAAGCCATTCAGGAAACTCACCTTCAATCCAAGGAGGACGTCGATGCAACTCTGGAATTTTCTCAAAAATCGCCCGCTCTTTATCTGAGATCTTTGAAGGCGCATATTTTTCGCCCGAGAATAAAATACCAAACTTCTCACGAGGAAGTTTTTCAAAAATCCACAAATAGACACAAAGTCGAATCCGTGCCGCCTCTAACGGAGCCATTAACAAGGGAGAGACCCCTCTCTCTAAAGCCCACCAGTCACAGGAAGCTCTATGACGCATCACTCCATACACATAAGCAGCGATGACCTGACGATCTTTTGATCCAATATAACGACGCGTTTTAAAATACCCATAGCAAACTTGGTCGAGAGGCTTTTTGGCACTCTCATGAAGAGAGAGTATCTCAATAGCACTTTGAAGACGTGCTCCTTCTTTCATGTCCTAAATCCTATGGCAATGACGTAAATTTCAGCGGAATCCGCACGGCTTGAGGGAGGCTTAAAATGCGCCACTTTTTCAAAGTGCCGTTTCAAAAGGGTCAAAAGCTCTTTTTCTGTTCCCCCTCGAAGAACTTTAGCAACAAAAGTACCCCCTACTGCCAAGACACCTTGAGCAAAGAAAAAGGCTTCTTCTGCTAGAGCCATAATGCGCAAATGATCCGTTTGTGAATGCCCTGTACTGGAAGCTGCCATATCACTTAAGACAACTTGAACAGATCCTTTTAAGGTGTTTTTAAGTTCGTCTTGCACTTGAAGATCGGTGAAGTCTCCGCAAATGAGATGCGCTCCTGCAATGGGCTCTACAGGTGTTAAATCAATTCCCACAACAAAGCCTGTTGCCCCTACCCTTTCAACAGCAACTTGAGTCCATCCTCCAGGAGCCGCCCCTAAATCCACCACATGAGCTCCTGGTTTTAAAATTTTAAATTTATCGTCAATTTCTATCAATTTGTAAGCTGCTCGAGAGCGATATCCCTCAACTTTTGCCTTTTGTACATAGGGATCGTTTAATTGACGCGTCAACCATCTCCGAGAAGAAAGAGTTAAGCCCCGCGTGGATTTTAAACGAACGCTTAACGGGCGCCCTGAAGAGGATTTTTTTTTCATTGTCTCATTAAATCCACAAGTAAACCTTCTCGAACGCCTCGATCAGCCACCCGAACAGGATCCACAGGGAAAACATCATAAATTCCCTCAAAAATAGCTACACCTCCCAACACCAGGTCTGCACGCAAAGGCCCAATACACGGATGAAGAAGCCTTTCTTCATGGGTCATTGCATAAAGGCCAGAAATTGTTTTATTAACAATTTCTGAGGTCAAATTAAAACCACTCACGCGTGTTCGATCATATCGCTCAAGATTCATATGAAGGGCTGCTAAGGTGGTTAATGTCCCACTCGTGCCAATTAACTGGATATTTTTTTTCCTTAAGTGAGGATAAATAAAGGCTTTATCACAGAAAGCCTTGAGTTCTGTCGCAACAACTTTACGAACTTGCTGAAGAGGACGATAAGATCCTGGATTATGACGCAGTGTTTCTGATAAAGTCACAACACCCAGAGGCAAGGACGTCCACTCAATAATTTCAGGAGGCTTTTGCGCAAAAAGCTCCATCCACATAACTTCTGTACTCCCTCCCCCGATATCAAAGGCAATGGCATAGCGTGTACTCGCGTCAAGCAAATCTGCACACCCTATAATGGCAAGGCGCGCCTCCTCTGCTGTAGAAATGACTTCAAGATTAAGGCCTGTTTTGGAGCGAATAATCTCTAAGAATGCATCCCGATTTGAAGCTTCTCGACACGCTGCCGTTGCAACACAACGCAATCGTCCAATCTTGTAAGATTTTAACTTATTGGCGCAGGTTGTAAGGGCGGAAATAGCTCTTAAAGTGGCTGCTTCAGAAATATGACCTTTGGTCGCAAGCTCATCCCCAAGCCGGATAACCCTTACAAAAGAATCAACAACGTGAGGTCCCTCAGGAGTAACAGCAGCAATGAGAAGCCGACATGTGTTCGTTCCCAGATCAAGTGCAGCTATATAGTCTTGAAGGGGCGCCCCTTTCTTAGAAGAAGATTGACTCATAGGCACTGTTTAACCACCAATTGTTTAATCCTCTGGCAGCTGGGTCGCTACTAATTTCCAGTTTGGATCCGTGCTTGAAAGAGGGCGAGAGAAGGTCCAAATATCTGTCACTTCTACATACCGATCAGGATCTCCCTCTAAAAGCTTTCCTTTTGCATTGCGTGTAATGAGACACTGCTCAGAGACAAAACGAACGGTGATATAGGCTTTTCTGTTTTCTTCCCTCTTATCAAGAATCTCTGCCGTCACAATACGATCTACATCAACTTCAAGAATCTTTTTAGCTTTTTGTCGTTTTGCAATCGTCTCTTCAAAGGTTTCAAGAAGAGGACCTTCTAAAAGTTTACGAAGAACCGAAAGGTCTCCTTCGGCATAAGCCTCTACAATCTTTCGAAAAGCAAGAATCGCCCCTTGTAGAAAGCGATCTTCATCTACATCCTTAGGCTTTTCTTTCACATCCTCCACCACCGACTCTGATGGCGTTGAGGCCGCGCGCGGCCGAATAGGAACAACAACGTCATCTTCTTCTGAACGGCGCTTGCGAATAGGTCGATCCGCATCATGGGTTCCTAAGAGACGCCACAAGCGATATCCTAAGAAAAGTGCCACCCCTGCAAAAAGTAGAATGTCAATGAACGCCATTTATTGTCCTTTCATTCCTTTCTTTATAAAGGAATTCTTTGGCCTTGTCATCTGGTAGGAGTTTGGGCATTAGGCGCACGGAAAATTTGATCGTGTCGAGTTAATACTCTACAATACACAACGAAAAATAATCAAAGATATGTGTGTGGGTGGGCCTCAAAAAAGAAGGAGACTCCTTTTTATTTTTTTGTAGGAGCTGCTTTGGGGGCAGGAGCTTTGACCTGAGGTGCTACCTTTTGTCCCATATTTGAAGGAGTACAGGCAGTTGCACAGTTCGTCTGACCTGGGGTTGTTCCACATAGAGCGGTAAGAGATGCTGGGTATGATCCGAGCAGCAAGGTATACAAAGACTGTGGGTTCTTCCAAGTCACTGCATTATAAAATGCAATTATCTTTTGTCTAGCTGGCATGTCGTTAGGTAACGCTTGAATCAGGCCAATCACATCCGCCTCCAGATTTATCCCGGATTGCGGGAAAGGAGGAAACAGCGAAGAGCAAATCATAGAACACCCCGCTTCACATTCTTGTTGCGGCGTGGATGCTTCTACAAGTGAGTTGTCCAGTATCACAGCCGTAAGAAAATATAAAATTCCAAAACTCAAGCGCCCCTTTTTACTCTTTCTCTCCATAGAAAATCCTCGTCCTTCAATTGGTTGGGGTTACTCTATCGCAAAGTGAGTTAAGAAAGAGTAAAGCTGGCTCTATACCAACTCCCTATTCTCAGTCTGCCATATCTCATTCCTTATCAAGAAATACATAAGATTCACATTCATAAGTTTAAAAAATTTCTTTGATTAAAGTGTTGCTTGTTTTAAACACATGTCCAATAATCTAGATGAAGTGCAACCAGCAAAAAGAAAGGAATCTGTTATGAAAATTAAAAATACTTTAAGCATTTACATACTACTTATAGGTACAACCTTATTATCTTCCCCAAGCAGAGCAATGGACGACTCCGAGGGGATAGATAAAAATTTCAGTGTCCATACGCCTAGAGTGCAACTATTTTCCTATGTAAAAAGCCAAGGCCTCCAAGACGGCCATGGTGAATTTAATCGTTTAGCTGAGCAAGCCCCAAGAATTAAAGGCTATCCTGCTTTCGTAGTTCAAGAAGACCCGAGCCGAAGCAAATGGATTAGAGGCCAGCTCCAATGCAAGAGTGAACCTGAAGCCACCGAGCTAGCGCAAGACATCGAGAAGATACTTAATAAGGGCGTTCACGTCGTTCCTCCCGGAACTGTTACTAAGGGCCAAGACTTTCCTCTCCATGCGGCTATTCGTCATACATGGAAATAGGTCGTATGCGTAAACTTCAATAGGAACAGATTGGGTGTATCCATTCTGTTTAAAATAGAGTCATTTTGAAAAAAATAAAGGGGGTCCCAAGAAGCAATGCTAATGTTTTTCTTTTGAAAACATTAGCATTGCTAGCTGGGTGGGAAATGACAACAGAGTTGACAGCCCTCCTCAATAAGGCAGCACAAGGGACGCCTTAAGGCCTCCGTGGTCTAAGGAAGAGGAGAGGATAATATCTCCCCCATGACCTTGGGCAATATCTCGCGCAATGGTTAATCCTAAGCCCACACCTCCTGTAGCAATATTGCGGGATGAATCTAACCGAAAGAACGGTTTAAAAACTTCTTCAATTTTTTCGTCAGGAATTCCCGGCCCATCATCTTCAACGGAAATAATGAGGTAGTCTTTGTCCATACAAGCCTCAACCCACACCTCATGACCATAGCGTGTCGCATTATTAATAAGATTCAGTACACAGCGCTTTAAGGCTTGAGGCTTAATGTACATAACCGGAAGGGGCCGCGAGGTGTAGTGAACAACCGTTTGAAGATCCACACGCCCTTCAATCGCCTCTCGAAGAAAGTCATCCATATGAGTCTCACATGTCTCTTCAAGACCTTCTCCACGTGCGAAGGTTAAATACCCTTCAAGCATTTTATTCATTTCTTCAACGTCTTTTAAAAGGCCTTCCACTTCAGAAGAAGACGTCATCATAGCTAACTGAAGACGCATACGGGTTAAGGGAGTTCTCAAATCATGAGAAACACCCGCTAGCATGTCTGCTTTTTGAGTTAGTTGCCGCTGAAGGCGGTCTTTCATCGTCATAAAAGCATGTGTAAGCTTGCGAATTTCAATAGCTCCCTCCGGTTTAAAAATGGGGAGAGATCGCCCCTTTCCAAATCGGTCAGCTGCGATCGCTAAACGCCGCAACGGTTTAACTTGGTTGTGCATAAACACAACCGCAATCAAAAGAAAGATGGCAGAGGTAATAGAGACCCACATGATGAAAAGGAAAAAGCTTTTGCTACACAGTCGATTCAGGGGAGTGATAAACTTTAAAACCCCTCCCTTAACAGCTGTTTCAATATGGATTTCTGCATTCTTTATACTAAAAGTATAAGGAATAAAGATTTGATCCTTCAAAGCCATATCTAGTACAGTGTCTTGCAAATCTTCAGGAACAGAAGACTGGAGCGTTTGTCCAGGAACAAAATCCATCCTTAATTTAAGGTGAGTGCCCGTTACATTTTTATAAAATGTTTCTTGATCGGGGGCTTTTGTATAAAGCTCCACCGCAGCTGCCACTTCGCCTGCAATATTTCTAGCAAGCATTTTAACGACTCTTTCCCAGTGAGAATCAAGAAAAACATAGGCAGCGACGCCTTCAATCAGGATGAGAGGAAGCACCAAGATAAGGAGCGAACGCCCAAACATACTCTTAGGAAGATACGCTTTTAAAGCTTTAAAGGGATGTTTCAAAAAATACTTCATGCGTCTGGAATGAGGATATACCCCTTCCCTCTTATGGTTTGCAGATAGCGAGGAATTTTAGGATCGTCTTCGATCTTCCGCCTGAGGCGTGTGATTTGTACATCGACCGTGCGGGGATTTAAGTCTCCTTCATATTCAGTCACTAGATCGTCTCGTGTAAGCGTTTTTCCTCGATGACGCGCGAAAATCTTTAAAAGATTGCTTTCCACAGTTGTTAAGGAAATAGGCATGGTCTTTCGCATTAAGCGATTAGACTGAAGATCATAAGTTACCTCTCCCATAGATAAAATGGAAGAATCTTTTAAGGGCTGATGGCGTCGCAAAATTGCTTGTATCCGAAGCAAAAGTTCTCGCGGATCAAAGGGCTTAGAAAGATAATCATCGGCCCCTCGCGTGAGTCCCGTAATACGATCCTCTGTTTCGCCCATGGCTGTCAGGAAAAGAATAGGTACATCTTTAAGGCGAACAGGCCCCTTTCGAATAAAGTCTGCTAAGGAAAATCCGTCTTCTTCTGGCATCATGACATCCAAAATTATAAGATCAAAGAGGAACAGATCTATAAGCCCTCTCGCATGCTCAGCCTCTCGCGCTGTTGAAACAAAAAAACCATTTTCCACTAAAAACTTGCGCAAAAGATCCCGCAAGCGTTCGTCATCATCAACTAACAAAATATGAGGCTTCGTCATGGTCATGTGTGCAGTATAAAGTATCTTTCTAATTTTTCCATAGAGATCGCGTTCTACATATGGTATCAGACAACACTAAGTACAAGATCAAGAAGGAGGTAAGTATGGCAGACTATGATCTCATTGTTGTGGGAGGCGGTCCAGGAGGATACGTGGCTGCAATCCGTGCGAGCCAGTTGGGACTGAAAACGGCCCTCATCGAAAAGGAACATTTGGGAGGCATTTGCCTCAATTGGGGGTGTATTCCCACAAAAGCACTGTTACGTTCTTCAGAAATCAACCATCTGCTCCATTCCTTAGAAACCTATGGCTTTAAAGCAGATAACATCTCTTTTGATTTCAAAAAAGTTATCGGACGCTCCCGTGCGATTGCCACTCAGCTGGCCAATGGCGTTAAGCATTTGATGAAAAAAAACAAGGTGACGGTTATTGAAGGCACAGCTCAAATTAAAGGCCGACAAGGCGCTGAGATTGAGCTTAGCGTGAATCAGAAAGATACCCTCAAGGCGGCTCACGTTATTTTAGCAACCGGCGCACGTGCGCGCTCCCTCCCAGGTCTCGAAGCCGATGGGAAACTGGTTTGGACCTATAAGGAAGCCATGACCCCTGAAGATATGCCAAAATCTCTTCTTGTCATAGGATCAGGTGCGATTGGCATTGAATTTGCAAGCTTTTACCGTCTTATGGGCGCCGAAGTTACCGTTGTGGAAGTCCAAGATCGTATTCTCCCCGTTGAGGATAAGGAAATTTCAACGTTGGCGCAGAAATCCTTTGAAAAACAAGGAATCAAGATTCATGTCAATTCGACCACAAAGGCTTTGAAAAAAAATAAGGATTCCGTTACAGCGACCCTTGATATCCAAGGAAAAACTCAAGACATAACTGTTGATCGCGTCATTTTAGCGATTGGAATTGTAGGGAATACAGAGAACCTCGGTCTTGAAAAAACAAAGGTCAAAGTAGAAAAAGGTCATATTGTCACCAATGAGTGGTGCGCAACTGATGAACACGGGATCTATGCGATTGGCGACGTTGCAGGCGCTCCCTGGCTTGCCCACAAGGCCAGTCATGAGGGGGTTCTGTGTGTTGAAAAAATCAAAGGCCTTTCCACGGCCCATCCCATGAAAAAAACCAATATTCCCGGATGTACCTATAGCTATCCTCAAATTGCAAGTGTTGGATTAACTGAGGAAGCCGCTAAAGCCACTGGAAAATATGACCTCAAAGTAGGACGCTTTCCTTACCTCGCCAATGGCAAAGCTCTCGCCATGGGAGAAGCTGAAGGTTTGGTAAAAACAATCTTTGATGGAAAAACGGGAGAACTCTTAGGCGCTCACATGATTGGAGCCGAGGTCACAGAGCTTATCCAAGGGTTTTGTTTAGCTAAAACCCTTGAAGCCACTGAACAAGAACTTATGGAAACTATATTCCCCCATCCAACACTCTCTGAGATGATGCATGAATCCGTCCTGGATGCGTTTGGAAAGGTTATTCATTTTTAAAAAGCCATGGGGAGCACAATTTCTCTGGTTTTTTCAAAAAGATAAGGATTAATTTCCGTCTTTATTAAGAGGAGAGTTCTCTTCACTCTCTGCTCTCGACACAATTGGATGTTTGTGTGGCTTTGAAGGCGTGATCTCATCCGGTGAAAATGGCTCCTTTTGCTGCTCCCGATGGAGGGGAGATGGGGGAACACAAGGGTCAGGTAAAGTATTGGAGGTATCCCCCAGGGCCTTTTGGTTATCGGCAAAACCCAATATCATTTCTCCAAAACAAAGGAAAAAAATGAAACTATAAGGCCGTTGAGATGAAATAAAGGATATAAGAAATGCCTCAAGCTGAAAGGTATAAGCTGCGCCGTTGGCATCTTCTCTAGGGCCTCTCAAAATGTTTAATCTCCATAATGGCCTTTGCAAGATAATATTTCTATCCCACCGTTCTTACGTTCGTATACAATTCTCTCGCCCTGGGTAATTCTCCGTGATTCAAGTTTTCGTGAGGAGTCATTACCGACTAGCGTTTCTGGCTTTCCACGTCTTCCGTTAATTTTAATATCTTCAATAAGCTTATGGATCCTTTTAACACATTCGTAAGTAAGAGTTTTATAATCTTTTCTTGCGTCTTTACTCCATATGACTGAAAAAGTCTTTTCCTTAGTTTTCATTTCTAATAAAGCTGCTTTTTTCTTATGTAGTGAGCTCATCTCTTCCTGTGTGGCAGTTCTATTTAAAACTCGTCTTACTTTATCCTTTAACTCTTTGCGACGTTGTAATTTACGTTGCTTTCTCTCTTTTTTTGCATCTTTGAGCCATTGTTCTTCTTCATCACTTGAATCCGAGGATAAAGATTCATCGGCCTGTTCGTGAGGAAGTTTTTCCTCAGAGTGGCCAGGCTTTGACATGCTTTCTGAATCTGTTTCATTTGGGATGCTGCTAGACTGTCTTTTGTGCGGATTTTCTCCTTCTACAGGCGCCTTCTCCAGAGGCTCTGTTTGAGCCGCTTGGTCTAAAGTTATCTCGATCTCTTCTTTCTCTTTTTGGATCTTATCTTTGAGAAATAAGTAATATTCATGTGATTTCTTGTCTCCTGCCAGAGAAGCTTCTAAAAAAAGATCCATGGCTTTCTTTCTGCCTTCAAGGGATTGGCCTACAGGAGAGTTCAATTCTAAAAGTGCGAGGTTGAACAATGCATTGGGCAATTTTGATTGCTTGTACAAATCAACAGCGACTTCATACTTTTTATCTTCTGGGATAGGGTTTCCTTTTAGATCAGCAGTAATTTCTCCTCCTTCGATAAGAATTCCAAGATTGAGTAAGGCCTCAGGAGTCTTTGATTGTCTATATAAGTCAGCGGCTACTTCATGCTTTTTACCTTCTGGAATAGGATTTCCTTCTAAATCAGCGTTAGTATGCCTCTCCATGATAAATTCCCCAAGATAATATAACGCTTCAGGTTTTTTTGATTGCCTGAGCAAGTCAGCAACTACTTCATGCTTTCTATCTTCTGAAATAGGCATTCCAGTTAAATCATTTGTAATATATCCATTCATAATCAAAGCGGCAAAATTATACAACGCCTCAGATGTTTGAGATTGTCGAAAGAGATCAGCAGCTATTTCATACTTTTTACCTTCTGGAATAGAGTTTCCTTCTAGATCAGTGTTAATACGACCATCTACAATTAAGCTGCCAAAGCAACTTAAGGCCACAGGAAGTCTTGATTTCCTATATAGATCAGCAACTACTTCATACTTTCTAGCTTCTGGAATAGACCTTCCTTCCAAATCAATTAAAACATCACCAGACATAACAAGGAGACTTAAGTTGAATAATGCTTCAGGCGTTTTTGACTGCTTGTATAAATCAGAAATTATTTGTTTTTTCTTTCCCTTTGGAATGGTTTTTCCTTTTAAATCAGTATTAATATGTCCCGCCTCAATGAGACGGGCAAGATCAAACAATGCCAGAGGCGTTTTTGATTGCCTAAGTAAGTTCGCAGCTATCTCATATTTTTTACCTTCTGGAATGGGATTCTTTTTTAAATCGTGTTTAACATAACCGCGTGCGATATAACTGCTAAGCTCAAACAATGCGTTAGGAGTTTGAGATTGTCGAAAGAGATCAGCAGCTACTTCATACTTTCTACCTTCCGGAATAGGGTTTCTTTCTAGATCAGTATTAATATACCCGTGCGCAATAAGACAGCCAAGATAGCACAGTGCATCAGCAGTTTTCGATTGGCTCCAGAGAGCACCAGCGACTTCATCCTTTTTACCTTCTGGAATGGGTCTTCCTTCTAAATCCTCACTAGTATAGCTGTAACTAATAAGGACTCCAAGCTCGCGCAATGCATCAGGATTTTTTGACTTCCTATATAAGTCAGCAGCTACTTCATACTTTTTCCCTTCTGGAATGGGCCTTCCTTCTACATCAAACAAAACATAACCAGACTGAATAAGCATCCCCAGGTGAAAAAATCCATCAGGAGTTTGTGATTGTCGAAAGAGATCAGCGGCTACTTCATATTTTTTACCTTCTGGAATAGGATTTTCTTCTACATCAGTGTTAATATGCCCAACCGCAATAAGATAACCAAGACTGCACAGTGCATCGGGAGTCCTAGATTTTCTGTATAAATTAACAGCTACTTCGTACTTTCTCTTTGCCGCAAAATTTTTCTTCTCAAAATTTCGCGTAATATGCCCTCTTTCAATAAGGACTCCAAAATTGTATAAGGCCGCAGTTGTTTTTGATCTCCTGAATAGAGCGGCTGCTGTTTCATATTTCTCATTTTCTAAGACTCGCTTCCCTTCTAGATCAATCTTAACATGCCCATTCATAATAAGGGCCCCGAGATTGCACAATGCATCAGGATTTTTTGACTGCCTGTATAGGTCAGCCGCTACTTCATACTTTTTGCTTTCGGGAAAGGAAACCTCATTTAAATCAACTGTAATGTAACCATCTTCGATAAGTTTACCCAGAGTAGCCATCGCCTCTGGAGTTTTTGATGTTCTGCACAAGCTAGCAGCAGCTTCATAACAGTAAGAAACTTCTTGTTTACTGCCTTTTGAAGAGAAAACCCTTCCTAAGGCTTGAAGCGCTTTTAAATTTTGTATCCATTCTGCAACATTAACTGTAAATGCACTTAGCTTAGAATCAAATAAAGGATTAATATTATGAGCGTCTAACAGGATCGGCATAAGAATCTGTGCCCTACCCTTAACTGCTGGCTGCTCTTCCAATGATTTTGCTACTGTATGGAGAGTCTTATCGAACTGCGTAAAATAGCTCTTTTGAGGAGGAGAAGAAGCTGGATGTTCTATAATTCCACGTAAATTCTTCCATGAATTAAAAGAGACCTTTTTTAGACCTTCTAAACTAGCCCCTCTCATAAGCTGAGTCCATAAAGAAAGGGTATACCAAGAAAATGCTTCATTTAGGTTCTCATGATCTTGATTTAACCTACCTAACCAAATCATTGAAGTATAGAAGCCTTTGCTAGCTCCTTTCTTTAAAAGACGGGACTTTTCTTGATTATCTTCAGCTGAAAGAGCTGTCTTTAGACATTCTTTACTTTCCTTCTCCCATGCATCTTGCTCTACTTCAGTCATGAGATGCCAACTTCTCAGAGAGTCAAACCCAAAGTCTTCTGCACTAATAAAAGGATTCAAAGGGGCAGCAAGAGACGTAACTTCTTCATCTTTGCTAAGAGTAAGAGAGGAAGATTTAACTACTTCCTTCTCATCATCAGCAGGAGGAAGCGCCTTCAAAGAAGATATAATGCAAGAAGATAATAAAACAAATTTCAAAGACTTTAGCATAAACCTACCTACATGTTGTGTAAAACACATTACAATGTATGTATGCATGATATATATTTTTTCAACAATAAATATTGTAATAATTTGTAAAAAATTAAATATCTATACAATATTCATGAAATATTTTTATTTGAATTATAAAATTTACTGCATTGGTATTCACCATGCGTATCCAAATTCCATACAAGTTGGGCGTTCTTTTGAATATAAATAAAGCGTTTTTTTGGAAGCGACTTATAAATCCATCAAAAAATGGAGAAATATCTTTTAAATCTTTTATTTCATCTAAACAGCCTTATATTTTCGTTTTTTTCTCCTTTTCTTGAAGGAATTATAGTGATTCTTATCGAGAATTAAAAGATCCTAGGTATCCTTCTTTTGTAATCCTTTTTTCGCCTTTTTGTGATTATTCTTATTCAAAAAGGCTTCTTTGTTTTTCTCCTCGTTCCTTTTTATCTTTTTGATATTCCCTCATCCAACGCTCTCTGAGATGATGCATGAATCCGTTCTTGATGCTTTTGGAAAGGTTATTCATTTTTAAAAAGCCAACAATGGCCTCAACTTCTCTGGCTTTTTCAGAAAGGTAAAGATTAGTTTTCTTCTTTACTGAGGAGAGGCGTCTTCGTCCTCTTCCAGAGACACAATGGGATTTTTGTGTGGCTTTGAAGGCGTGATCTCATCCGGTGAAAATGGCTCCTTTTGATGATCCGGATGGAGGGGAGATGGAGGAACACAAGGATCAGGCAACGTATTAGACTCATCCCTCTTTTTTAATTCTTTTGTCGTCTTCTTGTGAGTGGTCTTATTCAAAAGAACTTCTTTTGTTTCTCCTTTGTCTTTTTTATAGCACATCATTTCCCCCTCCTTTCAATATGAAATTATGTAGGATATTTTAAATATATATAGAGGTGTATTTATTTTAAGTTGAATTCATAAAATTTTTTCAATTTTATTCTTAATAATTGAGTGTGCTAGGTATAAGGTTATGCATGCAGAAACATTCTTCATGTCATATCAAAACACTGGAGGTAACTATGGGAATATTTAGAAATACAGATGAAAAAGAAAATCAGAAAAAAAGAGGTCAGCAAGATTCTTCTCGAACTTCTCAACATAAAAATGAAGGAAGCCAAAAGAAAGGATTTGCCTCTATGCCTCACGAAAAAGTAGAAGAGATTGCTCATAAGGGTGGTAAAGCACGAGCTGAGCAAGCTGGCCACGAAGGGATGTCTGAGATGGGCAAAAAAGGTGGCAGCGCTTCTCATAAGAACAGAGGAAGATAGTCTTTATTTCCCTATAAAATATATGTGGACCTTCCCCGACGTAAGTTCGTGAAGGTCCACAATCTCATTTTTTATGATCCTCCAAAAAAATAAATATTTTATTAATAGATACGAGTTATCCTAAAAGTATAAGATAAGTATTATTTAGGATGTTTGTGTTATGCGTGGTTCTATAACTTTCTTGAATCAACCTTTTGACGAAGTTCAAAATTTACTGAAAAGCTCACGAGATTATATCAGGTGGCAAGCCCCCCTCGATATTCAGGAAACAGATTCAACAAAAACAGCGAAAATTACCCATGAAGCTCTCCGCATTGTGATGCGTTTAAGTCAAATCACGGCCTGGCTCACCATCCAGAAAGCGGTGCAGGAACAGGATATTTCTCTTCAGGAAAGTCTTTCTGAAAAATATCATGTTTTGCGAGGGAAAGCCTGTCTTGAAATAGGCTCTGAGCTAGATCCAGATCTTCCTCCTCGCTTGCGTGATCTTCTCCGAACCAGTCGCCTCCTTTATGAAAGAATTCTAAGACTTGATGCGCTCTCACATAGGGAGGCTCCGTCTGCTAGAACCATAAAGAAAGAAAAGAAAATACGGGCTGTTTGAAGGAAAAGCTCTCCTTTTCAAACGATATGACGTCATTGCGAGGAGTGACACTAATCACTCCAAAACTCAGCCTATTTACACGAGTGTCTTAAAATTTGGCTGGTGGAAAACCCTGGACTTCGATTGACGACTGCAACCACATGAGCCCCTATGGACGCTGCTTGCTTTTCTTTCTCAGCTCGATAAGGATCTCCTTCTGTAATTGCAACCACAGACGGACGAACCACCTCAACGAGCTTTAGATAATCCTTATAACCCTTCATACGGGGAAGCATAATCACAACATCAACCATATCCAGATGTGACAAAATCTCCGCCCTTTGTTCTTGCGTGTGAACGGGAATACGCTGTTTGCATTTCTTAATAAACGCGTCCGGTTCAATAGCAATGACAAGATAATCTCCATGAGCCTTTGCGGCTTTAAAAAAGCCTAGATGGCCATAGTGAATAACATCAAAGACGCCCCCTACAAGCACGACTTTTTTTCCGGGAGGAATAGCAGGCATTTGGTCAGCATAGCGCCCAATAATAGCTTTATGATCAGAAAGAAGCTGCGTTTCTGAAGGGGCACATCCAACAAGAAAAGAAGCTCCAAGATTTATGAGGAGAATCAGAGAAAGGGAAGACAATTTTACCATCTGTTCTTTTTATAAAACTTTTTAAAATCTGTTAACCCTTTATTAACCCGTCTCTGTCATTTTGTCTTAAAAGAAGAAGAATAAATTACTCTCGGCGAGTTTTTTTAACTCGCCGCACCTCCACATAAAACGCTCCTGTCCCTCCATCCTGCAGCCTTGCAGGGTGGTGGAGGGACGAGATAAACCGACGAAGAGGTGTTTCTTGCAGCCACCGTGGTAATTGACTCCGCAAGGTGTTCTCTGCGCTCATAGACCCCTCCTAAATAACTGCCCTAAAAAATGCAGCATTTCAATATCATGATGTAAGAGGAGTTGGCATGACTGAGAGAAGAACAGTTTGAGAAGCGGTCGGTTGATTGTTTAGGGATGGAATGAGAGA
>Ga0172373_10004622_pt1 | contig 19273 bp, 16 predicted proteins | sample Lak10m_2_FD_114546 | JGI IMG/M metagenome (GOLD analysis project Ga0172373, IMG submission 114546) | Freshwater microbial communities from Kabuno Bay, South-Kivu, Congo - kab_092012_10m | ecosystem: Environmental > Aquatic > Freshwater > Lake | place: Democratic Republic of the Congo...
ATAAACTGCACGACTCAATTGAGGATGTTCTTGCTTCTGCTGAATATATGCTGTCTCAACAGAACGACCCAACCAGCATTTTCAGAATGTCTTTCTCTAAACTATTATGAACGACTACTTAACCCAGCGCGGGTTGCAACAACAGCAATGGGCATTGGAAGGCGCGCCTGCCGAGTTGGAAATTGTGATGCGCCGCGAACCATCCAAGGCAGAGGTGCTGGAACTTCTGCCAGAGATGGATTTTCTGATCACCGAACGCTCTGGCACAATTGACGCCGATATGGTCGCGGCGGGAAAAAAATTGCGGCTCATTCAACGCCTAGGCATTCAGACCTGGGATTTGGACGTGGATGCGGCGCGCAAGGCGAACATTCCCGTTTGTTATAAGCCAGTGCCAGGTTGTGTGATGGTGGCAGAACATATCGTGATGCAAATCTTGGGAATGTTCAAGAAGACCCGCGAAATGATGCAAGTCGTTGCGGATGCGAAGGATTGGGGGCGTCCGCCGCGCAAGGGCGATGAAGATACCTTCGACTACAACTGGGCGGGGCGCGGGGGCATTGCCGGGATGCAGGGCAAGACCATTGGTATTTTGGGCATGGGCGAAATTGGTTTGGAACTTGCCTGGCGAGTGATGCCGTTTGGAACGCGGGTGCTGTACAACAAGCGCCGCCGCTTCCCTGCTGAGGCGGAGGAAAAGTTTCGGGTGCAGTATGCAACTCAGGCTGAGATCGAAGCGCAGAGCGATGTCATCGTTTCGCTGTTGCCGTATCTCGGTCCAGTCTATCCGTTGGATGCGGCTTTCTTTGGTCGCATGAAAACGGGCGCGTATTTTTCGCACTGCGGTTCGGGCGGCGTGGTGGATGAAGATGCGTTGATCGCCGCCTACAAAAGCGGACATTTGGCGGGTTTTGCCATTGACGGTTTCAACTGGGAGCCGTTCCGTGCGGATGACCCGCTGTTGGAGTTGGCACGTGACCCGTGGGCAAATGTGATCCTGAGTCCGCACATGGCGGCGGGCGGGGTTGTGCCTGAAAGCGCCAGCCGCGCTGCGCGTGCCGCTGATTATGATAATTTGATGACGCTGCTCTCAGGCGGCGAGTTGATGTATAGGTTGGTGTGACATGCTTGAAATTCCATCTCATTTGAAATCGTTGTTCGTTCAATTTGATCTTGACTCATTGGACGGATTGAAATTTTCTGAACGGCGCTTAAGCGATCTCGCCAACTGTTTTGCTGATCCAAACGCCTATGCCAAAGCCATCGCTGACGGCAATCCGCTGTTGTATCGCGTGGCTTCATTTGAGCCGCGTAACGGTGACGGGCAGTTGCATTACGGCTTGGGCATTTTGGAAGCGGGCAAAGTGGGCGCTGAATATTATCTGACCAAGGGACATCTGCATTCCTATCGCCCCGCCGCCGAAGTGTATTTGGGCTTGCGTGGCGAAGGCATGATGTTGTTGGAAGAAGAAAATGGTGAAGCCTATGCCCTGCCGTTGCGTGCCAACAGTGTGGTGTATGTGCCAGGGCATACCGCGCACCGCACCATGAACACAGGCTCCGAGCCTTTGGTGTATATCGGGGTGTATCCATCGAATGCGGGGCATGATTACGGGACGATCGCCGAGCGGAATTTTCAGCAGGTGGTGGTCGAAGTGAATGGTGCGGCAGTTGTGATGAAGCGTGATGTGTATTTGAAATCGTTGGAGGCGAAATAAAATGACCGATTATGTGACCAAACCCATCCCAGAGCATGAGCCGAGCGTGAAATATGTCGAACGTCCGTGGGGAAGTTTCAAGCAATTTGCGAATAACGAAGAAGTGACCGTTTCATTGATGACCGTGTTGCCAGGTCAGCGCTTGAGTTTGCAATCGCACACGGGGCGCGCCGAGAAATGGATCGTGTTGGACGATGGCGCAATCGTGCAAGTCAATGACGATGTGTATCACCTAAACGCGGGTGATGAAGTGTGGATTCCCGCCAATGCGCGTCACCGCCTATCGAGCGCGGGCGCGAAGGTGCGGGTGTTGGAAGTCGCCTTTGGCAACTGGCAACAGGAAGACATTGTGCGCTACGACGATGACTATAAACGTCCTGAGCAGGGTGAGTAAAGCATGAGCCAGCCATTCCGCAAAACAACGCAAGAGTTAATGCCCGCCGCCCCACCGCCCGCCACAGGGGGGCGTTACGATATTTATCCAGGTCACGCTGTCGGTGCGGGCAAAATCGAATTGGGGTACGAAGCGTTGGCGGCGCATTTGATTGGGCACAAGCAGATCATCATTGATGGTTATCCAGGTGTGATGTGGTCACGCTTGCGCGAACAATTAAATGATGCGTTGGTGAAGTTGGGCGTCCGCGCAGTTTGGCAGGATGTGAAAGATGCCTTGCGTCCGCAAAAAGAAATCGAAGCGTTGGTCGCGCCTTTTCTCGGCGGCGATGACCCGATCTTCGGGACGCGCTTCACACATCCGCTGAGCGAGTTTTTTGATGCGGAAAAATTGTCGCACATAAAATCCGACTCTTCTGCGGATGTCAACATCGTGTGTGGTTGCGGCGCGACGCTCACAGGTTGGGATGGCGTGCTGGTATATGTAGATGTACCCAAGAACGAGATTCAATTCCGCTTTCGGGCAAACAGTGTCACACATTTGGATGGTTCCACCAGCCCCGATGCCAAGTCTGCGTATAAACGCGCTTATTTTGTAGATTGGGTCGCGGCGAACAATCACAAGGCGGACCTGTTGCCGCGCATGGATTGGGTCGTGGATGAACAACGCCCCGCTGAACCAGCCATCACAACGGGCGATACCTTACGCGCCGCGCTCAGGCGCATGAGCCGCAACGGCTTCCGTGTGCGTCCGTGGTTTGAGCCAGGTCCATGGGGCGGGCAATGGATTAAAGAAAAAATTCCACAACTGCCGCAAGACCCGCCCAACTACGCCTGGTCGTTTGAACTTATCGTCCCTGAAAATGGTTTACTGCTTGAAAGCGATGGACGCCTGCTCGAAGTCTCTTTTGATTTCCTCATGTTCCATGATTCGCAAGCCGTGGTCGGCGAGAGCGCCAAACACTTCGGCTATGAGTTTCCGATCCGCTTCGATTTTCTGGATACTTTTGATGGCGGCAACTTGTCGGTGCAATGTCATCCGCGCCCCGTATATATTCGCCGTCACTTCGGCGAAACCTTCACACAGGATGAAACCTACTACATTCTCGATTGCAAACCCAATGCAGAAGTCTACCTGGGCTTCACTGAAGATTGCGACCTCAAAGAATTCCGCGCCGAGTTGGAGCGTAGTTTTACCGAAAGCACACCTGTTGATATCAAACGTTTTGTCAACATTGAGCCAGCCAAAAAGCACGACCTGTTCCTGATCCCCAACGGCACTATTCACTGTTCAGGCATTGACAATCTCGTTTTAGAAATCAGCGCCACGCCGTACATCTTCACCTTCAAAATGTATGACTGGTTGCGACTCGATCTCGAAGGTCGTCCACGTCCATTGAATCTCGAACGTGCTTTCGATAACTTGTACTTTGATCGCAAAGGTGCGCGTGTCAAAGAAGAACTGGTGTCACAACCGCGGATAATTCATGAAGATGCCTCTTCGCGGCTGATTCATCTCCCGACTCACCTACATCATTTTTATGACGTTCATCGGCTCGAATTTACGGGAGAGTTGGTCGTTGAAACCCAAGCCTCTTGCCACATCCTCAGCCTGGTTGAAGGGCAGTCCGTCATCGTGGAGACACAAGATGGCTGGCGGCAACAATTCGATTACGCTGAGACCTTTGTCATCTCTGCCGCCGCAGGAAGTTATCGCTTGATCAACCCAGGCGCAGAAGAAATCAAAGTCATCAAGTCATTCGTCAAACCGCCGCAGACCTGGGTGGCAGGAGTAGTGGCATGACGCGCTACGTACTCGGCATTGACGGGGGTGCCAGCAAAACGCTGGCAGTCATTTTAGATGAAGCAGGCAGGCTGTGTGGAGTCGGGCGCAGCGGTCCATCCAATGTGGATACTGGTGGGCATCGATGCCGCACAAGCCAACATTCAAAACGCCGTGCAACAAGCCTGTCAATCTGCGGGCAGGACACTTCCGCTAGAGGCTGTGTTCTTGGGTTTGGCGGGCGTCGTCAGCGAAACCGACCATGCCATTATCAACGGCATCGCCACGCGTTTGCAATTGGCGAAACAAATCGGCATTGATCATGATTGCCGTATCGCACTGGCTGGCGGACTGGCTGGCGCTCCTGGAATTGTCTTAATCGCGGGCACAGGCTCATCCTGTTTCGGCGAAAATGCCGCGGGCGAAGTCTGGCGGGCGGGCGGCTGGGGCGATTTGATTGGCGACGAAGGCAGTGGTTTCTGGCTGGGTCGGCTTGCCATCGAGTATGCCGTCAGAGCCTATGATGGGCGCGGCGAAGCGACCGAGTTAATGGAGACTGTGAAAACAAAACTGGGCATGAAAAGTTTTGATGAAACGCATCATCGCCTGTATGTGCCGCGCATTCCCAATGAAGAAGTGGCAACGCTCGCGCCGCTGGTCATTCAAGCCGCACAACATGGCGATAAGGTCGCGCTGGATTTAATTAATCGCGGCACGCACGAACTGGCAGAAGCCGTGCTGGCTGTGGCTCGCAAACTCCACATGCACGAATATGAATTGACTCTGGCGGGCGGCATGTTCAACGCGCCAGAAATGGCGAACGGATTGAAATCCGCGCTGGTGCGTCCGTCCTCAGAGCCGCAGGGACGCATTGTCCCCTCTGTGGCACAGCCTGCTTTGGGGGCATGCCTGCTGGCGTTGCGTCAGTTGGATGTAAGTATTGACGCTGATATCTTTCGAGAGTCGGCGCATACGTTATCTACCCAGTGAGTCCTATGCAAAACTTTGACCTTGTTATTCGTGGTGGAACGCTTGTCACCGCTTCGGAGATATATCAGGCTGATATTGGCATTCAAGGTGGGATCATCGCCGCCATTGGAACCGATTTGCAGGGGAAACAAGTGATTGATGCGAAAGGGAAGTTGGTGTTGCCTGGCGCGATTGACCCACATGTCCATTTGGATATGCCGCAAGGTGCGGCAGTCTCTTCTGATGATTTTGAGACAGGAACAATCGCCGCGGCGTTCGGCGGTACAACCACGCTCATTGACTTTATCGAACCTGAAATAGATGAGCCGTTGCTCGATGCATTACGTCTGCGCCGCGCTCAGGCAGATGGAAAGGTTTCGATTGATTATGGCTTGCACATGACTCTCAGCCAGGCAAATGCCCAGGTGTTGAATCAAGTTCCAGCGGCGCTTGAGGCGGGTTGTTCATCCTTCAAAACATATCTCACATATGAAGGCTTCCGTCTCGATGATGAATCCTTTTTGGCGGCATGTGAGGCAGTGGGCAAGGCGGGCGGCATCGTGTTAGTCCATGCTGAAAATCATGCCGCCATTGAGCGTTTGCGCGCGCAGGCATTAAGCGCAGGGAATGTCGCGCCGCGCTTTCATCCGCGCACGCGACCCGAAGGGACGGAAGGTGAAGCCGTTGAGCGCGCATTGACCTTGGCGGAGATTGCCGATTGCCCGTTGTATGTGGTGCATGTTTCCACGGGGCGCGGGGCAGAGGCGATGGCGCGGGCGCGTTTGCGCGGGCAACATGCCTTTGGCGAGACCTGCCCGCAATATCTGGTGCTGACCCATGCCGAGTTTGACCGCCCTGGTTTTGATGGCGCGAAGTTTGTTTGTTCACCGCCACTTCGCCCAGCCGATAACCCGCCCGTGTTGTGGCATCAACTCGCTGCGGATGGGCTTTCATCAGTTGGCACAGACCATTGCCCGTTTAATTTTGAAGGGCAAAAAGATTTGGGGCGCGCTGACTTCACCAAAATTCCAAACGGACTACCAGGGATTGAATCGCGTTTGGCTTTGCTCTATACCTTCGGCGTGGGACAAAAACGGCTCTCGCTTAACCGTTGGGTGGATGTGTGCTCGACGACGCCTGCCAAAATCTTTGGGCTGTATCCGCGTAAAGGAACGCTCGCCCCTGGAGCCGATGCGGATATTGTCTTGTTTGACCCACAACGTAAAGTAACACTCTCCCGCTCGGTGTTGCACGAACGCGTGGATTACACGCCCTACGATGGAATATCTTTGAAGGGCTACCCAACTACAACCATTGCCCGTGGAAAAATTCTGTGCCGTGAGGGTGAATGGATTGGTCCTACTGGACAGGGACAATTTTTGAAAAGAGGTCGCCATGAGCGCCATACTTATTTTGCCTGAATATTTAATTGACCAACCTGGTCAACCGCCGCGCCATCGTTGGGGCGTGCGCGTGCTCGAAGACAAGATCACCGACGTTCTGCCCAACGATGAACTGCGCAAAAAATTCCCTGATGATGAAATTATCGAAGCGGATGGTCGCATCCTTTCGCCAGGGTTCGTCAATGCCCATGCGCATTTATATGGTCTGCTTTCACACGGGCTTCCGCTCGATCAGGCTCCATCAGGGTTCTGGTCTTTCTTGCAGGATTTTTGGTGGCCCCTGATAGAAGACCGACTCGACCATGAAATGATTTGCGCCGCGACAGATGCCATCTTGTTGGAGATGTTGAAGAGCGGCATTACAACTGTGTACGATTGCACCGAAGCGCCTCATGCCTTGCCAGGCTGTTTGAACGCCCAAGCCGAAGTGGTACGTGAGCGCGGCATTCGTGCCATTTTGTCCTTTGAAGCCACCGAGCGCGTGAGCAAGGAAAATGGTCAACTCGGTTTGAAAGAGAACGCTGATTTTATTCGTCAGTGTCAGGAACAGGGCGGATTAATTTCGGGCTTGATGTGTTTCCACACTACTTTTTCATGCTCGGCTGATTTTATTAAACAAGCGCATAGGCTGGGGCATGAGTTGAACGTCCCCGTTCACTTGCACATGTCTGAAGGCACGCCCGAACCAGAGTACGCGCTTAAACATTTCGGTACGCGCCCGATGGAATATTACGACTTGTTGGGCGTTGCGAATTCGTCCATGCTGGCTTCGCAATGCGTGCAGTTGAGCGAGAACGAAATTCAGATCATGTCCACACGCAATGTACGCATGACGCACATGCCGCTCTCGAATTGCGAAGTGGGCGCGGGCATTGCGCCTGTGCCTGAATTATTGAATGCAGGTGTCACGGTCGGGCTGGGCAGTGATGGTTACGTCAACGATTTTTTTGAAGTGGTGCGAGCGACTTTCCTCATTCACAAGGCTTACAAGCAAGACCCGCGTGTGATGCCCGCCGCGCAGGTTTGGTATCTTGCCACCGAAGGCGGCGCAAAATCCTTGGGCTTGGAGCAAGTGGGACGTTTGGCTCCAGGTTGGCAAGCCGACTTGCAGTTAATTGATGCTCACTTCCCTACACCGCTTGCTGAACACAACCTTTACGACCAATTGGTATTGTGGCGCAATCATTCACACGTCAAATTGGTGATGGTGGCTGGGCAGATCCGCGTGCGCGATGGCATAGTATTGAATGCCGATGAAGCCGCAATTCAAGCCCGCGCCCATGCCGCCGCTCATCGCTTATGGGAGATGAAATGAACACCGAACAACTCATTGACTTTACTCAAACCCTTGTCCGCCAGCCCAGTTTGAGCGGCGAAGAAAAATCTGTCGTCGAAATCATTACCAACGAAATGCGTGCGCTTGGCTTTGACCGTGTGCGGGTGGATAAAAACGGAAGCGCCATCGGCATCATTCAAGGCGCGAAACCAGGTCCCACCATTTTGCTGGATGCGCATTGCGATACGGTCGGCATTGCGCCTGGCTCCACGTGGATACATACCCCCTTTGCTGGCGAAGTCATTGATGGGTATATGTACGGGCGCGGCACTGCCGATATGAAAGGCGCACTCGCCGCAATGATCCACGGTGCGGCGGCGGTTGATCGTTCCAAAATCGCGGGGCAGATTGCTGTCAGCGCGACCGTGTTGGAAGAAGTGATGGAAGGCGTCAGCCTGAAAACCGTGATGGATGAAGTGCAACCCAGTTTCGTCGTCATCGGCGAAGCGACCGAACTCAATCTCAATCGCGGTGGGCGTGGTCGGGCGGAGATTCATCTGGAAACTATCGGCAAGCCCGCCCATTCTTCGTCGCCACATTTGGGAGTCAACGCCGTTCACCTGATGACCAAAGTCATCGCGGGCGTGGATGAAATTCCGCTTCCCTCCGACCCGTTGCTTGGTCCAGCGATACTGGCATTGACCGACATCATATCCGACCCGTACCCAGGCTACTCCGTCGTCCCCAGCCGCTGCCGTGTCACCTACGACAGACGCCTGCTCCCTGGCGAAACTCACGCTGGCACGCTGAACGACATCACTCAATTACCCAACATCAAAGACATTGAGTTGCGCGCAGTTATCGCTGAAGGGGAACACGTTTGCTACACTGGCGAATCCCTGCGCGGACCCAAATTTTTCCCCGCCTGGGTCTTTGAAGAAGAACATCCATTTGTACAAAAGTCACTCTCTGGCTTAAAGAATGCAGGGCTGAATCCTCAGATACGCGCCTACCGCTTCTGCACCAACGGCGCCTACAGCGCTGGTCACGCTAACATCCCAACCGAGGGCTTCGGTCCCGCCGCAGAAGGCGACGCGCATGTAGTGGATGAACGCATTGCGCTGACGGAGTTAATCTCTGCAACGCAGGGGTATAGGGGAATCATCGAGGCAGTGCTGAGCGTGATGTAGTACGGCTTGAAAAAGTAAACTCCCCTGTTGCTGAACAGGGGAGTAAAGTTAAATATAAGTGGGATTTCTCCTCCGCCTACGTGCCGCCTACGCTCGCCTGCGAAACTTATATCCATATACATGATATGTACCAAGCTGGAAGCTTTTTTATCCAAGTATGACTCCAACCCAAAAGACCTTTAGTACGATAGGAGGAGCATGTGTGCATGATGTACTGTTTCGACGGATGATTTTCTTGACATTTCTCAGTTCTCTATATATACTTTGAAAACGCTTTCAGAAAGCGTTTTCAAAATGAATTCTAAATCGAACTCTGCCACAATTTCAAACGTAGCCGCACATGCGGGTGTCTCCATTGCCACGGTCAGCCGTGTGTTGAATGGCACCACGCCTGTTCAGGCAGATAAAGCCGAGCGGGTAAAGCGCGCCATTGCCGAGTTGAATTTTGTCCCGCGCCCTGCTGCCCGCACACTTGCCAGCCGCAAGACCAATACGATTGGATTGGTCTTCTCCGAGATTCGCGGCGCGTTTTTTCCTCATTTGCTAAAAGGCATTGAAGCTCAATTACATGAGGCGGGCTATGAATTGCTGGTCTATTCCACGCATAGCGACCGACCCATAAAACGTAAGCCCATTGGCGAACATAATACCGATGGGTTGTTGGTTTTTACGACAAGTTTGGATAAGGAAGAGATCGCCCGTTTATATCAGATCAATTTTCCGATCGTCTTAATGCACGAGACGCCGCCTGCTGGAATGGATATTCCCGTGATCACGGTTGAAAACAAGGACGGCGCTGCCATGCTGGTGAATCATCTGATCGAGCATGGGCGGCGTCGTATCGTCTTCCTGCGCGGACCTGATGGGCACGAAGACTCACAATGGCGCGAGCGCGGCTATCGTGAAGCGCTTGCCGCGCATGATATTCCTTTTGATGAAACTCTGGTCTCCTCTGGCGAGTTCGACCAGGAGACAGCCTATCAATCATTGAAAAAACTAATTCACAACGGCGTGGATTTTGACGCGGTCTTTGCAGGTGATGATGATGCCGCCATTGGCGTGTACCGCGCCTTGAAGGAAGCCAACCGCCTCATCCCCGACGATGTGGCTGTGGTCGGCTTTGATGATGTGGATTTCGCCGGATACATTTCCCCGCCGCTGACGACTGTCCGCGCACCGATAGAAGAAGTAGGGAGAGAAGCCGTCCGCCAGTTGTTAAGCCTCTTGAACGGCGAACAGGCTCAAAGTCTGGTGTTGAAGCGCACGGAGTTGGTCATCCGCGAGTCGTGCGGATGTTTAATTAGCTCGCAGCGGAGGTGACACATCTCATATCCAATCAACTGTCTTTAGTCGTCGAATCTAAATCAAATTGTTCGGAGGAGAAACATGACTAAAAAATTGTTCAGTGTGTTAAGTGTGCTTTTGGTCGCGTCCATGCTGTTGACGGCTTGTGGCGCTAAACCTGCCGATGAAAAAGTCTTGCGCGTGTGGATCCAGTGGGGTGACAATCCCCAGCAGATCCAGGAACTGTTCGACAAATACACCGCCGAAACTGGAATTAAAGTGGAAGTGACCGCGCCGTTGGAAGATGACAAGATCCTGCCTGCGCTGACAGGCTCAAATCCGCCCGATGTGCTAGTGTTGAGCGGCGGCGACCTTGCCAAGTCGTTCTTCAAGGAAGGCTTGGTGGATGAACTTTCCAGCGCCATCAAAGCGGGCAACATTGACATGGCGGATATGTACGAAGCGCCGTTAAGCCAATGCAAGCAGGGCGATAAGATCGTCTGCCTGCCGTGGGGTACCGATGCGTACGCGCTCTTCTGGAACAAAGACCTGTTCGAAGCCGCGGGTCTCGACCCTGAGAAACCGCCTTCAACCATGGAAGAACTTGTGGAGTACGCCGAGAAACTAACCATCGTCGGCGCGGATGGCTCGCTTGAACAGATCGGCTTTATCCCCGATCACTCGTGGAGCCATACCGATCTGTACGTCCGCAACTTTGGTGGATTCTGGTACAGCGACGACGGCTCTGCCCTGACCGCCAACAGCCAGGCGATGATCGATGCCCTCACCTGGCAGCAACAGTTCTACACCAAGTATGGCGTGGAAAACATTCAGGCGTTCTCTTCAGGCTTTGGTGAATATGGCTCGCCCGATGCGCCTTTCTATGCAGGCAAAGTCGCCATGATGGTGGAAGGCGAGTGGCAAGTGGGACCGAACTTCATCCCCGCCCTCAAGCCTGAATTGAATTACGGTGTTGCCGCCTTCCCGCCGCCTGCGGATCACCCTGAACGCGCTGGCACCATTGTCAACCAAGGCACAGCTGTGGTCATTCCTTCTGGCGCAGCGGACAAGGAAGCCTCTGCCAAATTGCTGGCATGGATGATGTCGCCTGCCATTGTGGCGGAAGAATTCTGTTACAACGCCAACCTGCCCACCAGCAGGAAGGCAGCCGAAGATCCATGCTTTGCTGCGCTGGGTGAAAAATTCCAGGTCTTTGTAGACTTAATGGCAAGCCCGAATGCGTATGCCGTGTTGACCACCCCGCTTTCTTTCGAACTCAATGATGCGCTCGGCTCCGCTGAAGAAGCGATCCTGTACACAGGCGCTGACCCGAAGGAAACGCTCGACGAAGTTCAAGCCGAATTTGAACCCAAGTTCAAAGAGGCAATGGGACAATAAAGTATTGAAAGACCTGACAGGTTTTGAGAAACCTGTCAGGTCTCTTATGGAGCGTGAAATGGAAAACCCAACTGAACGTAAATTATTCGGCTTCAAACTCCCGCCCAAAACGGTGTGGACGAAGCGCGCCAAATCTGATCTGCGCACGGGCTTGCTCTTCCTCTCGCCCTGGCTGATCGGCTTTTTGACATTCACGCTCTATCCGATGATCGTTTCTTTTTATTATAGTTTCACCATCTATCATTCCAAGCGCGCCCCCGACTGGGTCGGGTTTCAAAACTACGCCAATCTAATTTCCGACGATAAATTTTGGATCTCGCTCAACAACACTCTGTATCTGGTAGTGATTGCTGTGCCGCTTGGGTTGTTCGCTTCATTTCTCTGCGCGCTTCTGCTCAACCTCAAAGTGCGTGGTCAGGCATTTTATCGCGTCGTTTATTTTCTCCCTTCCATCGTACCGACCGTGGCAGGGACAATCCTTTTCCTTTGGTTGTTGAATCCGCAGGTCGGTTTGGTCAACACTGTGCTGGAAAGGATCGGCATTGACGGACCCAATTGGATGGCAGACCCGAACTGGTCAAAACCCGCGTTGATTCTGCTCGGCATGTGGGGCATGGGCGGCACCATCATCATTTATCTTTCAGGTTTACAAGACGTACCGCAAAGCCTTATCGAAGCCGCCGAACTGGACGGCGCGAACTGGTTCCAACGCCTGTGGCACATAACCATCCCGATGGTCTCGCCCATCACGCTCTTCAACCTCATCACGGGCATGATCGGCATGTTCCAATATTTTGCGCAAGCCTACGTCGTGGGCGGCGGCGACAACCTCGGTCGCCCGCTCAACTCCACCTTGTTTTATTCGGTTTATCTTTATCAGAACGCCTTCCTCTTTTTGAAAATGGGCTACGCCTCTGCCATGGCGTGGATTCTTTTTATCATCATTTTGATCCTGACCTTGATCCTCCTCAAAGTCAGCGACCGATTTACCTACTACGCGGGGTGATGCCTTGACTAAAAACACCGCCTCTTCCCCCGACCTGAACCTGACTCATCAACCCAGGCAGGATGCCCACGCCCAAAGACAATCGCGCAAGATTCGCGATATCTTCGTCTCCACCCTCAGCCACGGACTGATCATCTTTGTCGGCATGTTCTTCGCCGTTCCCTTCCTGTGGATGCTGCTCACATCCTTCAAATCAGATAAAGATGTCTTCCACACCCCGCCACGCTGGCTGCCGCATGACGCCGTCCGCGTGGAGATCAATGGCGAAAAATATCCGCTCTACAACGTCAAAACCGAAGACGGAATCAAACAATACGCTGCGCTCAAGATCGAAAGCGGAGTGGCGTATTTCGTTGACCCTGCCAACCCCGATGTGGTCATTCCCACCGAATTGCAACAAGGCTCGGAAAGAGTCGCCCAACTGGCGGAAGAAATCTCCTTCCGCTGGCAAAACTTCCCCGACGCAATGAACCGCGGCAGTCGTCCTGGGGTGGGGGCGAGTTTCTGGGTCTATTTCAAGAACAGCCTCATTGTTGCCTTCTTTACCATCGTTGGCACGCTGGTTTCGAACACCCCTGTGGCGTATGCCTTTGCGCGGCTCAAATTCCCAGGGCGCGATATTCTTTTCGTCATTATCCTTGCCACCATGATGCTACCGTTTCAAGTGACGATGATTCCGATCTACCTGCTTTTCAATGACACGCTTGGCTGGGGCGATACCTTCCTGCCGCTCATCATCCCTGCATTCTTTGCCAATGCGTGGGATGTGTTCCTCCTGCGCCAGTTCTTCAAGACCATCCCCGAAGAAATGTGCGATGCCGCCCGCGTGGACGGCGCCAGCGAATGGCAGATCTTCACCCAGATCGTCTTGCCGCTTTCCACACCCGTGCTTGCCACCATCACCGTATTCACTTTCCTCTACGCCTGGAACGATTTCACTGGACCCTTGCTATTCCTCAACTCGCCGCGCAACTTCACCATGGCGCTCGGCTTGCAGGATTTCCAGGGACAAAAGACCATCGTCTGGAATCAACTGATGGCAGCGGCAACCGTCTTTACCCTGCCCATCATCGTGGCGTTCTTCTTTGCACAGAAAACGTTCATTCAAGGAATAAAACTCACGGGATCGAAAGAGTAATTGGTAAATCGTAATTACCAATTATCAATTACCACTATGGAACTCCTAAAAATAAACCACCACCAGATCGTCACCGCCAAAAACAAACCCATCCGCTTGCGCGGTTGGAATATCGGCGGCTGGCTCAACATGGAAGACTTCATCAACGGCTTTGTCGGCGCGGAGCATAATTTACGCGCCACCATGAGCCGCATTGCGGGCAAAGAGAAGGCGCAATTCTTCTTTGACCGTATGCTCGACCACTTCTTCACCGAAGACGATGTGAAGGCGATGGCGAAGCTCGGTGCGAATGTGATTCGCATTCCGTTCAATTACCGCCACTTTGAAAGCGACGACAAGCCTTTTGAATACCTCGAAAATGGATTCAAAAGGCTCGACCAAGCCATGGATTGGTGCGCTAAACACGGTATATATGTCATCCTCGATTTTCATGCCGTGCAAGGCTGGCATAACCCCGACTGGCACAGCGACAACGCGCATGTCCACATCCTGCTTTATCAACACAAACATTTTCAAGAGCGCTTTGCAAGGTTGTGGAAAGAGATGGCAAAACGTTACAAGAACCATCCCGCCCTTGCTGGCTATGGGTTGATGAACGAACCCTGCACACGCGTCCATTACGAGAACTACGAATCACCCAATTACAACTGGGATGGATTGAACAGCGTCCACCGCCTTGCCGCACAAGCTATCCGCGAAGTGGACTCGGATCACATCCTCTTCGTCGAAGGCGATAACTTTGCCTGTGAGTTCGATGGCTTGGACGTAACCTTCGATGAGAATATCGTGGTCGAAAGTCACAACTACATGTCGCCTACGGGCGGCGGCGCTGCATATCCTGGCGTCATTGACGGTATGTACTGGAACCGCGACATCGTCGCCGCGGAGTTCGGGATGCACAGCGGGACTCGTCTCGCGTTCAAACATCGCAAGCCGATTTTTGTCGGCGAGTTCGGGACGTGGTACGCGGGCTACCCCGACGCCATCAAATATCGCGCCGCCGCATTGGACGACCAACTCGGTGTGTTCGACTCAGCGGGAGTCCACTGGGCGGTGTGGACGTGGAAGGACATCGCTTCGATGGGGTCGTTCAATCTCAACCTTGAGTCGGCGTATGTGCAAACCATCGCGCCGATTCTCCGAGCAAAGAAAGATGCCGCCGATTGGGAAGGGGAGATGCCCAAAGGAAGTGTGGCGAAGGCGTTGAAAAATTCCGCAGATGCGATCGATGCTTATTTGGCACAGACCAGCCTCAATGTCCAGATCGAGAGGCGTTGGTTTGCTCAGTACGCGCTGTTCGGCTATCTCGCGCAATTCCTGCAAGTGCCATACGCAAATCTTTTCAAAGACATCTCCGAAGAAAAATTGGACGATATGCTCAGCGCGTTCGCGTTGAAGAACTGCGTTGAAAACAAGACCATCACAAAAGTATTGAAGAAACACTTGACCACCTAAAACCTGGAACCTGACACATGACACTTCACAAATTCCCTCATAATTTTCTCTGGGGCGCGGCGACCGCGTCCTATCAAATCGAAGGCGCATGGAATGAAGACGGCAAAGGCGAATCGATCTGGGATCGTTTCAGCCACACGCCAGGAAAAATTTTCGATCAATCCACAGGCGATGTTGCCTGCGATCATTATCACCGCTGGGAAGAAGACATCGCCCTCATGCGCCGTTTGGGATTGAAAGCCTATCGCTTCTCTACCTCGTGGACGCGGGTTCTGCCTCTCGGAGCTGGGAGCATCAACCCAAGCGGACTCGATTTCTATGACCGCCTCGTGGACGCTTTGTGCGCCGCGAACATCGAACCGCTTCTCACCTTGCATCATTGGGATTATCCGCAAGCCTTGTATGAAAACGGCGGTTGGACCAACCGCACCAACCTGCATCACTTCGCCGATTATGCCGCTATCGTTGCCAAACGCCTCGGCGACCGCGTAAAGTTCTGGACGACCTTCAACGAGCCAGGCGTCATCGCATGGGATGGTTACGTCAGCGGTGAACATGCCCCAGGGGAGCAGGATGCACTCAAAGCGAAGCAAGTGGCGCACAATCTCATGGTGGCACATGGACTCGCCGTACAGGCGATCCGTGGCGTGGACCCAGATCTCAAAGTTGGCATCGTTCTCAATCAGTGGATGGCAGACGCGGCGGACGATGACCCGCAGTCTATTCGCAATGCCGAGAGCGCATGGAACCGCAGTGAGACGACTTTTATTCATCCCATCTTCAAAGGGTACTATCACCCTGAGTATGTTGAGTTCGCAGGCGGCTTGCCTGAAGTTCAACCAGGAGACATGGCGCTCATCGCCCAAAAATTGGACTTTCTTGGGATCAATTTTTATTCTCGCAACCTTTACAATGCACAAGGACACGTGGAAGAAGTGGCAGGTTCCGAGTACACCGAAATGGGTTGGGAAGTTTGTGCCCCTGCACTACGCCGCATGTTGAATAAGATCAACCGCGATTACAAAGTGCCTCCCATCTACATCACCGAGAATGGCGCTTCTTTCCCCGATCAAGTCAGTGGGGACGGAAAAGTCCACGACCCGCGCAGGCTTGACTATTTGAAGAATCACTTCATCCAGACCCGCCTCGCCATGCAAGACGGCGTGGACGTGCGCGGATACATGGTCTGGTCGTTGATGGATAATTTCGAGTGGGGGCAGGGCTATAGCAAACGCTTCGGCATTATCCGCGTGGATTATGAAACGCAGCAACGCACGGTCAAAGATTCTGGCGAATGGTATGCCGAAGTGATACGAAAGAATGAAGTAAACGAGTGACGTGTGTCGTATGACGCCCGTCGCCTTTACCGCGGCGTTATGGTTGAGGGTCGCCGCATAACAAATTCACCCTATAACCTCCATATCTCTTTTTGGAGGCTCCCCATGGGACATCACGACGAACACGAAAAGGAACACAAGCACGAAGCTCATGCGCACGATCACCCGCATCCGCATGAACATGAACACGATCACGGACATTCGCATTCCAACAATCCTGTGATTCACTGGCTGCAACATCTCTTCACCCCACACAGCCACGGACACCAGCAAGCCGCACTTGACCCAAACCTCGCCACCGACAGAGGTATGTGGGCGTTGAAGGTTTCATTTGCAGGGTTGATGATCACCGCGATCTTTCAGGTTGTCATCGTTATCATCAGCAGTAGTGTCGCCTTGCTTGCGGATACCATCCATAACTTTTCCGACGCGCTGACTGCCATTCCGCTCGGATTTGCCTTCTGGCTCTCGCGCCGCGCCCGCAACAAACGTTACACCTACGGCTACGGTCGCGCCGAAGATATTGCAGGGGTCATCATCGTTTTGATGATCGCCTACAGCGCCTTCGAAGCCATTCGTCAGGCAGTGTTGCGCTTCATTACACCCGAACCGATTACAAATTTGGGATGGGTCGCCGCCGCGGCTGTGATCGGATTCTTCGGCAACGAACTGGTCGCCATCTTCCGTATCAAAGTTGGCAAGGAGATCGGCTCCGCCGCACTCATCGCCGACGGCTACCACGCCAGAACAGACGGCTTTACCTCCCTCGCAGTTTTAGCAGGTGCCATCGGAGTCTGGCTTGGCTACCCCATTCTCGACCCGCTGATCGGCTTGGGCATCGGCATCGCCATTCTGGGCATTGTATGGCACACCGCCAAAGACATGTGGCATCGCATGATGGACGCTGTTGACCCCGAACTCTACGAAGAGTTCAAGCACATCGCCTCCCATGTAAACGGTGTGATGGATGTCCACAGTGCGGCTGTCCGCTGGGTGGGGCATCGCCTGTGGGGTGAAATGCACGTCACTGTAGATTGCAAGCAGTCCGTATTACAAGGGCACTTCATCACTGAGCAGGTACGCCATGATCTCTTTCATAAATTCCCCGCGCTGGTCGAAGTGATCGTCCACGCCGACCCGTGCGAGTGTGACAAGACCATCGAATACCATCCCACCGCGCACCATCAATTTTTGTCCGCGACAGATTGATACCTGGAACCTGAAACTTGAAACCTGAAACTGGAGTAAGTTACTTCGCTAATGGTTGGCTTCATCACTTCGAGCGCGATCTCGAAGATATTCTTGCGCATCAATGCACCTACATTGTGCATTGTTTCAGCGAGAACGAAATGATCTTCGCCCGCAAACGCACCGCGCAGTTTTTTCAAATGACTCGCGACGCGGGCTTGAGTTGTTGGGCGAATCCCTGGTCGGTGATGGGGTTGTTCGGCGGCGAGCAGTTCAGTGCTTTCGTGCCGCGCAACCCTGATGCCTGCCAGATCCTTTCCACGGGTCAACGCGCGCCTGCCGCCTGCCCTTCCGCGCCAGAGACCCGCGCCGCGATGAGACTATGGCTCGACATGGCAATTGATTTTGGCGCCGATACCATTTTTTGGGATGAGCCGCATCTTTATCTTCCAGATTGGGATGACTTGCACTTTGCCTCAGACGACGCCTTTGCCTGCTTCTGTCCGAGATGCCGCGACTCATTCCAGACTCGGTTCGGTCAATCCTTGCCTGAAGTGGGACAGGGGCAAGCCTTGTCCCTACAGCCTGAAATGCGTCAACACCGCGAAGACCTGATGGTGGACTTCCTCTCCGAGATGATCGGTTACGCCCACGACAAAGGCGTGAAGAACGCCATCACCCTATTGCCTGTGGACGATGAAGCGAATGAATCATTGCCTTGGAATCGAATCGCTGAAATTCGCGGACTCGACATCTTCGGCACCGACCCATATTGGTATCTGCACGACAAAGATTGCGAAAACTTCGTCAGTGAGCAGATGAAAAAGACGATGGATGTTTGCCAGCCGCGCGGGCTGACTCCGCACTTTTGGGCGCAGGGGTTTGGAATCCCGTCTGGTAGGGAAAATGAACTCGAAACAGGTTTCAGCCTTGCCGTAGAAAGAGGCGCGCAGTCCATCGCCGTTTGGGGCATGCACGGAAATGCCGCTTATGAAGGCGCATCCGAAGACCCTGAAAAAGTTTGGGACATGGTCGGAAGAACATTTGGGAAATTGAGGAGCCGATGAAGAACGCTGAATATTTTCAACATGCGCAACAATATCTGACGGGCGGCGTGTCGTCGTCGTTTCGGTATAACCCATTCACCGCGCGACCGATGTATCTTTCAAAGGCAGAAGGCGCGTATATCTATGATCTCGAAGGCAAGCGTTTCATTGACTTCTTTATGGGACATGGCGCCTGCACGCTTGGGCACAACTGCCCCGAAATTGCCGAAGCGATGAAAAAAGTTTTTGACATCGGTTTTTTCGCCGAGTTCGACCATCCGTTGACAGGAGAACTTGCAAAGAAGATTACGCAGAACATTCCCAGCGCTGAACGGGTACGCTACGTCAACTCGGGCAGCGAAGCGACATTGCTTTCGATTCGACTCGCGCGTGGATATACGGGGCGGCAAAAAATTGTCCGCATCGATGGGCAATTCCACGGCGGGCATGATTATGCCTTGGTGAATAATCTCGCCGCGAATATTGACCGTGACAACCCTGGCGATAGATTATCGCAAGTCAAACATGCCAGCGCGGGCATTCCACTCAAAGTGGATGAGACGTTATTTGTGATCCCCTGGAACAACGCTGAGTTATTCGAGAAACTTTGCAAAGAACACGGGCATGAGATCGCCGCCATTTTGATGAACCCGATTGATTACAACAATGGCTGTATCGGCTCGTCGGCG
>Ga0172373_10004624_pt1 | contig 19267 bp, 18 predicted proteins | sample Lak10m_2_FD_114546 | JGI IMG/M metagenome (GOLD analysis project Ga0172373, IMG submission 114546) | Freshwater microbial communities from Kabuno Bay, South-Kivu, Congo - kab_092012_10m | ecosystem: Environmental > Aquatic > Freshwater > Lake | place: Democratic Republic of the Congo...
CAGCAGATCGGCGCTTTCCGAATCCGCCTGTGCAGCATCGGCACGCATGCCGGCAACAAGTGCCGAGGCGGAGCCCTCATCCGCGGAGACGCCGCTGGCGCCAAAGCGTGCGCGGGTGGCGGCAATGCTGCGCGCCAGCACGTCCTGGCGTGCGCGTTGCTGCGCAGCATGCTGGCTTGCGATATATTGCTGCTGCGCTTCGCGCGCGCGTGCTTCAACCTTGCGATTCTTCGCCTGGTTTTGCAGTGAAGCGCCGGCAAGGGCGAGGCTGGCGACAGTCGCGATTTGGGCCATCAGTCATTCATCCTGATTTCGGTTGTGACGGAAAGCAGCGTCAGCGGCAGCGGTGCCGCGCCGGTGATGCGCCAAAGGGGGGCGATGCGATCACGCCGCCAGCCAATGCCGCGGAGCGTGGCATCGCCGGTGAAGGGCGTGGGGGGCGCATCGAAGTGATCAACATTAAAGCGCCGCAGCGCCAAGGCTTGCGGTCCCTTGCCGAGATCAACATTCACCGCCGGTGTTTCCAATAGACGGAAAGTGACCGCGACCAGACGTGATGGCCCGGTGGCACTACCTGCCGGGGTGATGAGATCGGCGGGAAGGGGTTCTATTTCATGCGTGAAGGCAAGCCCGATTGCGACTTGGGTTGCCGGTGCCGCGAGCGTGACAGCCCCGCCCGAGACAATCGCGCTGGGACGCACCGCTCCATTGGCGACGATGGCGACCTGCCGTCCATTCAAATGCGCAAGACCGGTCCAGGTGGATTTTGGCGTGATGGAAGTACCGGTTAGGGCGGCATCCTGCATCAAGCCATCTTCGAAACGCTCAAGCGAAATTCCACCAGCACGTTCCACCACACACCAGAGCGTGCCCTCAACCTCAGCAATGGCGCGAAAGCTGCCGTTGGTTTCCTGCCGCGTCCAGGCGGTGACCTGTTCGGCGCGATAGAGCGTGAGTGTGGCAAGCGCGCCATCTTCCAGCACCAGATGCAATAGCCGCGCACGCTGGTCATAGGCCATGGCGCGCGGTGACTTGATCAAATGCCGGCCCAGAATGGCGAGATCATTTGCCTGATAGGCCTGCTGCACCTGCGTATAGGCAAATTCATAAACGCCTTGCCCACCGCGAGAGACGAAAATGGTTGACCCATCCACATCCACCGGCGGTACCAGGCGATCCACTGGTGAACCCACGCGTGTTTGACGGTTGATCTGGATATTGGCAGGCGTCAGTGGATCGCCAGTCACCATCCATTCGGCGCCAGAGGTGAAAAGCTGCAGGTGCTGGCCAGAAAAAACGCCACGAATGGCATTCACCTGATCTGAGAGTAGGCTGAAGGCAATTGCCTGATCATCCAGCCCAGTGCCGGGATCGAAATTAAACAAATCGCCGGTGCGCGATAGCCACAGCCGATTGGGTAGGTCGCGTGAGCCGCCAATGACCAACCTATCCTGATGAAAGCAGCAGGTAATCGGCCAGCCGCGCGCGGTGCTGAAGGCGGCTTCGTCCCAATCCTTGGTGGCGGTGGTGCTGGTGAGCGGCTGTTCGACAGTGGCAACAATGGTGCTCGGCGAATTCACCGCCGAAACCAGCACGCGCTTACCACCAATGCGCAGCCGCACTCCGATATGTTCCACCGCAAAAACTGGCGCGCTGGCGTTGATGGTGATGGTGCCATTCAGCGCGTTTGGCGTCAGTGTGATGTCCGGTGCCGCAAAGCGAAAATAGGCATCCTGCGTGAAGGACCAGGGTGTGATGGACCAGCCCGTATTGCTGCGCTGGATTTTTTGCGGGCGCATATCGGGATGCGTCAGCAAGAGCGTATCGGCATTTTGCGTGAAGCCGATTTGCGGCAGCATGGTTTCAGTCCAGGGCGCGATCAGCTCAGCGATTTTTAGGTCAGCGGCATAGACGGCGAGCTCTCCGGCCGTCAGCACCATCAGATAGGTCTGTTCGGTATTGAATTCAAAAGGCAGCAGCCGCGCTACGCCAGGCAGCATCGCAACATGACGCAGCCCGGGCCGCCGCGTAACGCCACCGGTTGGTTGGATGACGACATTGCGCAGGCGTCTTGCGCCATTTTCATAGGCACGCAGATCGGCGCGGCCCAATAATTCAGGTGCCAATTCGCCAGCGGTAAAACTTGTTTTGGTACGCTTGATGGTGGGCATGGATCAGCCCCTGACCGAAATCAACGGAAATGATCCAAGCGCGGTTGCGCTGGCCTGCTGGCTATCGGCGCGCCGCGCACTGCGGAGTTCCGCCTCTGCCAGGCGCGCAAGCAGATCTGCGCGCGAGGTGTTTTCCGTGAGCGGCAGGCAGAATTCCGCAGCCAACCGCGCCAATAGTGCTGAGGCGAAAAAGGGCGGAAAGCTGCTTTCATCCGGGCGGAAGATATGCGTGAGTGCCACGCTTTCCACATCTGTCAGGAGCTTGCTACCCTGAATACGATAAAGCAGGCCGGTCGCACGCCCTGCCGTACCAGCGGAGATGGCGCGCAGAAAATCTGGTGGTAGTTGGAAGGCGTAGCTGAATTCTGCGCTTGGGCTTTGTGCAAGGCGCGGCAGGGCGGCTTGCGTCGTTGCGAAGGACCAGGGGTGGGAAGCAAGCAGGGCATCGCGCACGCCAGAATAAAGGCTTTTCGCGACTTCCCCTTCGGCGGTGCCATCCTCAAATGAGGCAATGGGTTGCGCGCCGATCTTGATCAATGCGCTTGCGCATAGCGTGATGGCGGTCAGCGCCATGGGATGCTCTCCGATGTTGGGGGAAGGGGGCGCGGGCGGCAAATCCACCCGCGCCGGGGCTTGCGCTTATTCCTTCGCGCGCATCCGAACGACTCCCGTCGGGTCAATCATGACCGCGCCCTGGGACATCATGTTGTTCACGAAATGCGCAGCGCGATCGCCATGCCAGGTGATGTCGGTCATGACTTCGCTGGCAACCGCATGACCAATGGCGGTCTTGTGGTAGAAATAGCAATAGCGAAGCGTGCCGGATTGGGTCAGGCCGGAATGCGGCATCCAAAGCGCGCCAAGCCAGCGCTTCGCCTGCGTGCCCTTCCAGGGCAGCGCATCATCGCCGACATATTCGGTGCTGGCGAATTCCTGGATTTGCAGCAATTCAGACCATTGCTTCCAACCAACAACAGCGAAGCGCTGGCCATCATCCGGCACATCGGCGGCGCCCAGCATCTCGAACGCCATCAGCACTTTCTGCTTGGTCAGGCCATCCGTATCCGCCAGACCAATACCTGTGCCGAGCGCTTCCTGTGTTGCAGTATCAAGGGCCGCGACAATCAGCTCATCGGTCTTGCGGCCAAGCGCATAAGCCCCCGCATTGGCGATGACACTGCGTTCATCAACATTCGTCTTGATCTCATCCAGCTTGTCGATCCATTCGCCGGCGTAGTAATCCTGCAGGAAGCACTCCGCATTGCTGTAGGTAAGGTTCATCACCGGCACGGCGCCGTTGCGCGGCTTGGCGGCCGCCGTACCCTTGCCGACACGTGGGAAGATGGTGGAAGCGCCCTTCACACCGGTCTTGCTGCGCACGGTGGGGCGCAGCTTGCTGCCTTGCCGCTGATAGGCTTCAGCGACTTCGGCTTCGAATTGCTTGACGAAGGCTTGTTCAATTGTTCCGGACATGCGTTTGCCTGTCTTTCATTTGGGGTTGAAGGAAATCGCCGCGCCGGTTGACGCATGGGCCGGGGTGAGGCGAAGGCACACCACGCCCTTTCGGGTTGTGCGGCGGCAAAGGTGTGGGGCGGATGCAGTTTCAGGGGATAACCGCACCCGCCCCTTTGGTCGGGGCGAGCAATCCATGGCTCAAGCCCCGCCGGATTCCGTGTCAGCCGCCAACCATGCGGCGGAAGCCATCAGTGACGCGTTTCACGAATTCGGGTTCACGCGTGCGCCAATAGCGCGGGTCACGCATCATCTCACGCAGGGCGGTCTCATCCGCCACCGGTGCGGCATCGGCCTTGCGCGTGACGGCGGGTTCGCCCTTTTCCATCATGCGATAAAGCGCCATTACCCCTTCTGAGGTGGTGGAAAGTGCTTCAAACACCGTATCCGGCAAATTGGCACGGCCCCAGGCGGAAAGCTGTTGCGCAACGCGGCGGAAGCGTTCTTCGCCACCGAAATGTTCGCGCAGCTTTTCCACCTGGCGATCCGCTTCGAATTGCGCGGCGGCTTCGGCAATCATTGGCAGCAAGCGTTCGGCTGCCAGGTCATAGACAAGCTGCGCCTGGGTCGGCGTGAAGCCCGCTTCATGCAGGCGCTTGTTCACATCCTCATCCGCGCAGCAAAGGTCATGCTTGGACGTGATCTGGTATTCAGCGGGGCTATCCGGAATGCCAAGGCTGCGGCGAAAGCGCTGTACTTCCTCGGCCGGCGCATCGGCGCCAGGTGGGGCGATGCGCTGCGACAGGCGGCGTTCCAATTCGCGGTAGGATTTCAGCAGCGCATCCACGCGGAGTTGACCCGCTTCGGAATCCCAGAATTTCTCCGGTACATCTTCGGGGCGCGTTGATGAATTGGGCTGGTCGCCAAGCGCATTGGCCAGCAGATCCTCGGGCATGGGGCTTACTCCTGATTGGGGGATGAGAGCATTTCGGCAGGTGTGCCGAGGGTGCGTGAAAGCCATCGTGTCGTGGCGGGGATATTGATTTCAGCAATCGCTTGCGGGCCAAGACCGCGCAGCGCTTCCAGAAATAGCAGCGCATTTGCCGCATCCGCGCGGCCCTGCACTTGCGCGAGCGGGCTGCGATAACGCAGCACCGCTTCGCGCCCATCAAGCAGCAGCGGTGCGATATCGCCACGCCGTCGCAGGATGGAAAGGCAACGCGCAATCAGCGGTGTCAGCAATTCTGCCTGCAGCCGCCCGTAAGTCGCACCCAGCAGGCGTGATGTTTCGGCGGCGCGTTCCAGTACCTCGGTTGCGGTCATGCGCTGGTCGCGCTGCGGGCCAAGCCGATCCGCAAGCAGGGCCGTGCGGATGCGTGCGCGCAGATCATTCAGGACAAGCTGTGAGACATCAAAGCTGCCAGGTGCGGCAAGCGGTGTCAGGCCGGAAGACCCCGGCGCTTTCGGGATGATGGCGCCGGGTACCAGCCGCACGGTGGCGGGGTTCAGCACGCCATCATCTTCCGCCTGCCAAATGCCAGTGACAGCGATGGAGGCATTGGCGAGTACCAATTCCACCACCTTATTCGCGGTGCGGATATCGGGCAGCGCTTTCGCCACCGGGCCGCGGCCATAGCTTTCGCCAGGCGCCTTCAGCCAACGAAAAGCAATGAAGGGATTTTCTGCAAAGCTGCCCTCGGCCAAGACGGTCGGCGCATCGCCATCGGCGCTGATCGCCGCGAAGCGATAGCCTGCGCGGTCCGGCCAAATGGCTTCAATGATGCGGTGGGTTGTTGCATCCGCTGTATCGCCCTTGCGACGCGGCGGAAGGCAGCCGGGAAAGCGCGCCAGAAGTGCTGCTTCGCTCATGCTCAGCGCACGGAATACCGTATCCATCCTGCCGGATGGGCCTTCTTCCAGTACTGCATCCTGCATGGGAATGGCCGTGAAACGGAGCGCGGATGCTTCACCGGGGGCGGCTTCTTCCACCAGCATCAGGCCAGTGCCGGTGATGACCAGATCAAGAAAGGCCTGGTGCATTTCAAGCGCGAAATTGGAACGGTCAAAATGAGTTTGCAGCACCTCGGCCGCTTCTTCCAAGACTGCGGCAGCGTTTTCGTCATCGCTATCTTGTGCTGGGCGGCCGGGGGCAAGGCCGAACCAACGCGACCAGGGCGGTGTGAGTTCGGCAAGCAGCGACGCGGAAAGCTGTTCCGCGGCATCGGCGGCGGTCGCGTCAAACAGGGTCGCTCCACTGCTGATGGGCGGTAGCACATGGTTGTAGCAATCGCGCCAAATGCCTTCATGGCGTTGCCGTGCGGCGAGCGCGGCTTCGTAGCGTGCGATGATGTCATGCGGGGTCATTGGCTTCATTCCCCGAGCAAGGAACGGCGGGTGGTCAGGAAATCCGGCATGCTGCCGAGCAGGCCACGGGCGGAGGTCGCGATGGTGCCGGACAATCCGCGCGTGGCGCGGTCGCGGTTTTCAAGGCGCGCTTCGGATGCCTCGGCTTCCGGTGTTGGGGCAGGTGCCACGGGCTGGACGGTAGTTTTCGGCTTTGGCGCTTGGAACAGGCCACCCATACGCGCTTCTCCGTAAAAGGGTTGGCGCCCCGCCAAAAAGCCATGAGCCCAGCGCCTTCTTCAAGAAGAGGCTGGGCCCATGGAAGTTTCGGGAGGAGCGAGAGAGGAAGACCTTCAGGCGCACTTCGCCCGTTGGCGTGAGTTTGATAGCCTAAAGCCAATCGTACGTCAAGATATTTTTCCTAAAAAAATTCAGGGTGATCTTGCAACCTACGATAGAGGCCAAAAGGCGTCCAAGCGCGCGGTGCATCGGCGCCCAGAAGCGCGCGGCAAAGCGCCACGCAGCTCAGCCCAAAGATCGGCGGCAGCAGGCGTGGTGCGGCAGGGCCGGGGCTGTAGGGGCCGCGCAGGTGAAAGCCCGCGCGGCGGTAGAAGCCCGGCAGATCGAAGTCCGGGTCAAGCGGCAGATGTGCCACAATCAGCCGGCCCGAAAGCGGGTCCAGCACGGTCCAGCCTTGCGCATCATGGAGCGCGGCGAAGCAATGGCGAAAGCCGCGCTTCAGCGGATAAAGCCAGGGCTGATCGGCGCGCCCGCCGAAAAACAGCCAGATGGCCTGCTGCGACTCCTCAGTACATGTGTGGGAAATGCGTGGCTTCATACGACAATGCCCTTGACGCGCAGCGGCCATTCCAGCCGATCCAGCGCTTCACGCCACAAGCGCCAATCATGTTTTTCGGACGGGTAGCGCGGATCAGGCGCGGCACCCCTTTCGCCCCAGATGCGGAGAATGCGCGCATGGGTCAGGTCAATGCGGCGATGGCGGTAAAGGCGGTCCAGGCACTTCACCACATCATCCGGCTCACAAGGGCGCTGCTTGTCGCCCTTGCCCGCGACAATGCGGGCACCATCACGCCGGGCGGTCAGGGCGGCCATGGTCCAGAACCAGGCTTCCTCAGCGGAATGAAAGGGCTCGGCCTGGCTGAGCGAGGCAAAGCGGGGGCTGTAATGGGTCTTTTGTGCTGCGATCATTGGGGGAAATCTCGCCTTATGGTTGTGGAACAAAGGGAGAATAACCGTATAAATTGTCATGATCAAGAGAAAAAAGGAAAAGTGACCTATTGAATTTTGACACAAGACCTAGGATATCTTGCACAGAAACCGGAACCATATCTGGATTCGGAAACCCCGCAGCAGCGCGGGAGAATGAGGAAGTGGCCCATGCGGCATGAGGATATTTGGCGCGCGCTTGATGCGCTCGCTGCAGAATACGGGCTTTCGGCTTCGGGCCTGGCCAAGAAGGCCGGGCTGGATCCGACCGCCTTCAACCCATCAAAGCGTATCGGCGCGGATGGCCGGGCGCGGTGGCCTTCCACTGAAAGCATCGCCAAGGTTTTGGATTCCCTCGGCGCGCGGATGGATGATTTCGCGGCGCTTGTTACCGGCGCCACCGCGATCTCCCGTGGAGGGCGCGGCGTGGTCAATCGGCGCATTCCCCTGATCGGCCTGGCTCAGGCGGGCGGTGAGGGGTATTTCGATGATGGCGGCTATCCGGTCGGCGGCAGTTGGGATGAAATCTCCTTGCCGGAAATCGGCGATCCCAATGCCTATGCGCTGGAGATTTCAGGCGATTCCATGGAGCCGGTGTTTCGCGATGGGGATGTGGTCATCGTCTCCCCCGCCGCGCCGGTGCGCCGCGGCGATCGCGTGGTGGTGCGCACACGCCGTGGTGAGGTGATGGCCAAGGAATTGCGCCGCCATTCGGCCAAGCGGATTGATGTCGCAAGCCTCAATCCCGCGCATCCAAGCTATAGCTTCGAATTGCCGGAAATTGCCTGGGTGCATCGGATTGTCTGGGCGAGCCAATAACCTGCGCTTCAACCAATCGTCTTGATCGCCAGACCAAAAGCGCCTTGCGCAAAGCGGCGCATATTGGCGCGGCGATCAGCACTGCCGGTCTCCAGCGTGATCACGCGTTCAATGCCAGGCCCCACCACGGCCATGCAGCTATGCCCTGCTGCGTCGCCATAGCGATTGCCAGTGGGGCCGGCGGCGCCCGTCTCCGCCAATCCCCAATCCGCGCCGTGTTTTTCGCGCACGCGCTGCGCGAGCAGCAGGGCATAGGCTTCACTCGCCGAACGCATGCCGGTCATGTCAGCGGGTGTGATGCCGAGCAGGGCTTCACGCGCTTGCGCCGTATAGATTACGCCGCCGCCGAGGAAATAGGCCGAGGCACCAGGCTCAGCGAGCAGGGCCGCCGCAATCAGCCCGCCGGTTGAGGATTCCGCGACCGCGATGCGCTGGCGCTTCGCCTTCAGGCAGGCGGCAAGCGCAGAAGCTGAAACATGCAAGGCGTCCATGGTGCTTATCCTTCATCCGCCGGAGATGTGTTTCCAATAGCGATGCGTCGCGGCCAGCGCCACCAACCCGCAGCCGGCCATCAGCGCGGTTGCCATCGGCGCGCCCAGGAATTCGGCGGCAATGCCAAGGCCAATGAAGCCAATCGGCCCCATGCCGATGCAAACGGATAACAGGCCCAAGACGCGGCTGCGCAATTCCACAGGTGTCGCCAGATAAATCAGCGTGGGCTGCATGATGCCAAAGCCCGAACCACCAATGCCCACCAGGATCAGCGCCAGCCCCGCAAACCATGGGTTCGGAATCAGCGCAAAGGCGATCACCATGCAAAGATACATGGTAAGTCCACCAATATAGCAGCGCCGATAGAGCGCCGGGCCAATGAAAAGCGTGATCAGCACCGCACCCACCAGCGCGCCCACGCCATCCATGCTGGCGAGCACACCGACCCCCTCAGGCCCCAGCGCCAATTGATCCTTGCCGATCACCGGAATCATGCTGGTGAAGGGCCAGCCAAACAGGTTGAAGATCAGCGTGATCATAAGCGTGCCACTCAGGCGTGGATCGGCGCGGACCGCGGCAAGACCCTCGGCGATGCGGGTCAATACGGGTTCCGGGCGGCTTGCCGCGCTGCGTGCTGTTGGCGGCAGCAGCATGGCCGCGATCAGCGCCGGCAGATAGAGCAAGGTCGCCAGCACAAAAGTGCCATCAAGTCCAAGCAGGGCGAGCAGCACACCACCAAGTGTTGGTCCCAGCATGCGGCTGGCATTGCTGGTGCCGACATCAATGGACATGGCGGCGGCCATGCGCGTGGGCCCTACTACCGTGCCGATCATGGCGCGGCGCACGGGATTATCTGCCGCCCAGCCCACACCATTGATGAAGGCCGCCACGGCCAAATGCCAGACCGCGATCACGCCAAGCAAGGCGAGCAGCGCAATCACGGCCGAGGCCAAAATTTGCATCACCAGGATCAGGATTTGTGCGCGGCGGAGATCCATCCTCTCGGCTGCCGCGCCTAGAAAAGCGCCGAACAAGCCCATGGGCAGCAGGCGCAGCATGGTCAGCATGGCGACAATGAAGGCGGACCCCGTGGCGTTATAGGCAAAGACGCCCACCGCCAGCATTTCCAGCCAGCGCACCACAAAAATCGAAAACCCGACCATCCAGAGCCTGCGAAAGTCACGCTCCTGAAACAGGCTTCGCCAGTGGGTTTCGGTCAGCGCCACGGCGCCCCACGTATGCTGCAAGGCCGGTCAGGAAAAACCCGACCGGCCTGCAATGTCACAAACCAGCCTGAGAGACGAATTTGGTATTGAGGTAAGCCTCAATCGCCTCAAGCCCACCTTCCGAGCCATAGCCGGAATCCTTGATGCCGCCGAAGGGCACTTCCGGCAAAGCAAGGCCAAGATGATTGATCGTCATCATGCCGCTTTCCACGCGTGCCGCGACCGCATTCGCGGTTTTCGCCGAACGGGTGAAGGCATAGGAAGCGAGGCCATAGGGCAGGCGGTTCGCTTCTTCCACCACTTCGTCCAAATCCTTGAAGCGGGAGATCATGGCCATGGGGCCGAAGGGTTCCTCATTCATCGCCCGCGCATCCTTGGGCACATCGGTCATGACGGTGGGCTCATAGAAATAGCCCTTATTGCCGATGCGCTTGCCGCCGGTATGCACCTTGCCGCCCTTGGATTGCGCGTCCTGCACCATCATCTCAACCCAAGGCACGCGGCGATCATGCGCAAGCGGGCCCATATTGGTATCGGCGGCCAAGCCATCGCCCACCTTCAGGGTCTTGGCATGCGCCACGAATTTTTCGACGAAGCCATCATAAAGCTCTTCCTGCACCAGGAAGCGCGTGGGGCTCACGCAGACCTGCCCGGCATTGCGGAATTTGGCGAAGGCGAGGGTCTTGGCCGCCAGATCAAGATCGGCGTCATTGAAGACAATCGCCGGCGCATGGCCGCCCAATTCCATCGTCACGCGCTTCATGTGCTGGCCGGCAAGGGCGGCAAGCTGCTTGCCGACAGGGGTGGACCCGGTGAAGGTCACCTTGCGGATGATCGGATGCGCGATCAGGTAGGATGAAATCTCCGCCGGCACGCCATAGACAAGATTGGCGACACCTGCCGGCAGCCCGGCATCAATGAAGGCGCGGATCAATTCGGCGGGCGAAGCGGGGGTTTCTTCCGGCGCCTTCACAATGATGGAACAGCCCGTGGCAATAGCGGCCGAGAGTTTCCGCACCACCTGATTGATCGGGAAATTCCACGGCGTGAAGGCGGCAACGGGGCCGACCGGTTCCTTCACCACAAGCTGATAAATCCCCTCGGCCCGCGCGGGCACCACGCGGCCATAGGCGCGGCGGGCTTCTTCGGCGAACCAATCAATGATGTCGGCGGCGGCCATGATTTCCATCTTGGATTCACCAAGCGGCTTGCCCTGTTCCAGCGTCATCAGCCGTGCAATCTCATCAGCGCGGGCGCGCACCAGATCAGCGGCCTTACGCATCAGTTTTGCGCGTTCATAGGCGGAAACCTTCTTCCAGACCGCAAAGCCTTTCTCGGCGGCGGCCAAAGCCTCATCCAAATCGGGCTTTTCGGCATGGGCGACGGTGCCGATCACTTCCTCATTGGCTGGGTTCAGCACATTGATGGTCTTGCCACTGCGCGCGGCGCGCCATTCGCCATTCACGTGCAATTGGACATTGGGATAGGTCATGCGGGCTTCCTCCGGCTTTCCTTGTTTGGTTCGGCCAGACTAATCGGCCTTGGCGCGCGGGGCCAGATGCCAGCGGGCGGTCATGGTGCTAGAAAGGCGCAAAGCACCATTTTTCGAGGAGGAAACCCCCATGCGCCTTTCGCGCCGCACCCTATTGGCCGCCAGCGGCTTGCTCGCCGCGCCCGCCAGCCTGAAGGCGCAGCCCGCCTTCCCGAACCGCCCCATTACTGTGGTGGTGCCCAATCCGCCGGGCGGTGGGACGGATTTCGCCGCAAGGCTGTTTCAGGAGGCGATGAGCCAAGGGCTCGGTCAGCCGGTGGTGGTGGAAAACCGCCCTGGGGCCAATGGCAACCTGGCCATCAATGCCGTGGCGCGGTCAGCGCCCGATGGGCATACGATCCTGCTGCAATATAATGGCTATCACGCCGGCAATCCGGCCATGATGAAGAACCTGACTTGGGATCCCATCAAGGACCTCGCTTTGGTGGGCATGGCGACCATGGCGCCGCATGCGATCATTGTCGCGCCCACGGTGCCTGCGAATAGTTTGCAGGAATTCATCGCCCATGCGCGGGCCAATCCGGGCAAGCTGAATTATGCGTCTTCCGGCAATGGCTCCATCCAGCATGTGGGCGGCGTGCTGTTCAGCCGCGCCATCGGGGCGGAGATGATGCATGTTTCCTATCGCGGCGCTGCCCCCGCACTGCAGGATGTCGCCGGTGGCCGGGTTGAGCTGTTCATCACGACACCTTCTTCCGCGATTGCCTTGGTGCAGGGCGGGCGGGTGAAGGCGCTTGCCATTGCCAGCGCCCAGCGTGCGGCGGGGCTCCCGGACGTGCCGACCACGGCGGAGGCTGGTCTGCCTGGCTTCACGCTCGATGCCTGGTTTGGTTTTGCCGTGCCGGCCGCCACACCCAAGCCCATTCAGGAAAGGTTGAATGCGGTGATCAATGCCGCTGCCGAACAGGCTTCCGTGCGCGAAAGGGCGCAGGCAGGCGGGGCCAGCACCAAAGCCATGACCCTGGCCGAACTGGATTCGCTGGCGCGGCGAGAGGTGGACGAATTGGGCGCCGTGATCCGCGCTGCCGGGATCACTATAGAATAGCCAATCCTTGGTTTGCAGGGAAAGAAGCCGCGTCGAAGGCGCCATTAGCCGCTCGTCTATCCTGGTGCTGGGGGCGGCGCGCATGTATTCGCCAGAATCTGGCGAAGCCCCGAGAGTCACTCCTTGGCGCGCGCGGGAGCGGGGAGGTTTCATGGATGTCCCTCTCTACCCTCAGGATGCAAGCCTCGCGGCGAAGCGCTTTATCGCTGCTGCGCCAGGCTTACCCTTGACGCCCCGCCCGGCAAGTGATGCTTTGACCGCATAAGGAAGGAATAGCCGCCATGGACCATAACCCCTTGCCATTCGCCCCCACCGAAGAAACGCGCATGCTGCAGGACCTTGTCGCGCGCTTCGTGGATAAGGAACTGATCCCGCTGGAGCCCGCGATCCTAAAGCGGGAAGCCGAAGGCAAGGGCTATAAGCTTTCCGAGGAAGAAGAAACGCGGTTGCTCGCGCGCTGCAAGGAATTGGGCCTTTGGGGGCTTGATGTGCCGGAGGAATTTGGCGGCGCTAACCTGTCGCTGAGTGCTCTCGCGGCGGCCGAGGAAGAATTGGGCCGCGCCTGCGTGCCCTTTGTCATCCCGCCCGATAGCCCCAACCTGCACATGATGCTCTCTGTCGCCAATTCCATGCAGCGGGAGCGCTATCTGGCGCCCTATGCCGCCGGCACAGCGCGTTCCGCCATGGCGATCTCAGAACCCGGCGCGGGCGGCGATCCCGCCGGCATGACCACGCGCGCGGTGAAGGATGGCAATGATTGGGTCATCAATGGCCGCAAGATTTGGGTGAGCAATGTGCCGCGCGCGGATTTCATCATTCTGATGGCGCGCACGGGCGAAGGGAAGCGTCAGGAAGGTGTCACGGCCTTCATCGTGGAAAAGGGCACGCCCGGCTTCATCATTGAACGCGAAATTTCCATGATCGGCGGGCGCAAGACTTATGAGCTGGTGTTTGAGGATTGCCGCGTGCCGGAATCCCAAGTGCTCGGCGAATTGGGCCGCGGTTATGCGCCGATGCAATTGCGGCTGAATGTGCGCCGCCTGCAAATGGGCGCGCGTTGCGTGGGCATGACGCGCCGCGCGCTGGACATGATGGCGGATCAGGCGCGCAATCGCGTGACTTTCGGCGTGCGGCTCGCGGACCGTCAGGCCATTCAATGGTGGGTCGCGGAAGCGGCGACACGCATGCATGCCTGCAAGCTGATGGTGGCCGACCTGGCCGCCAAGCTTGATGCGGGTGCCGATGTGCGCATGGAAGCTTCCATGCTGAAGGTGGAGGGCACTGAAATGGCGCAGGATATCCTCGATCAGGCCATGCAGACCTTCGGCGCCATGGGTGTCACGAAGGAACTTCCCTTGCAACTGATGCACCAGCAGGTGCGCCTGATGCGCGTGTATGAAGGCCCGTCCGAGGTGCATCGCAGCGCCATTGGCCGGCGCATTCTGGGTTCCAAGGTCTGATCCCGGATGGCGGAACCGCATCGCCCGCTGGATGGGATTCTCGTTCTCGATCTCGGGCAGATTTATCAGGCGCCCTATTGTTCCTTCCTGATGGCGATGGCGGGCGCCACCGTCATCAAGATTGAGCCGCCGGGGGGGGAATCGCTCCGGCGCCGCACGATGGTGTCTGGCGGGTCCGTGCCGCAGGCCATGCTGAATTCCAACAAGCTTGGCATTTCGATAGACTTCAAGAATGAAGCGGGGCGCGAGCTGTTTCTTTCCATGGTGGATCGCGCCGATATTCTGATTGAGAATTTCGCGCCGGGGGCGATGGATAAGCTTGGGCTTGGGCAGGAAGCGCTGCTGGCCCGCAACCCGCGCCTGATCTATGCGGCGGCGTCCGGCTATGGCCGTTCCGGGCCGGATCGCGACAAGCTGGCGATGGACCTGACCGTGCAGGCGGCATCCGGCATTATGCACACCACGGGTTTCCCGGATGGTCCGCCGGTGAAATCCGGCCCGGCCGTCGTGGATTTTCTGGGGGGCACGCATCTTTACGCGGCTGCCATCACGGCGCTGTTTGACCGTGAACGCACCGGGCGCGGGCGCTTTGTTGAAATCGCCATGCAGGATACGGTCTATCCCTGTTTGGCTTCCGCGCTTGGCATGCATTTCGGCGGGCTGCGCGGCAAGATCCCGCCGCGCACGGGCAATTCCCATGCGGGGCTCGCGATGGCGCCATACAATGTCTATCCGACGCAGGATGGGTATCTGGCGATCATTGTGGTCAAGGAAGACCATTGGAACCGCCTGCTGCGCGCCATGGGGCGTGAGGATTTGATGGGCGATCCGCGCTTCGCGACCAACCCCGCGCGCGTGCAAAATATGGCTGAGGTTGATGCCATGGTGACCGCCTGGCTTGCCGGCATGACGCGGGAAGAAGCCGTGGCCGCCACACGCAAATTCGGCGTGCCGGCCGCGCCCGTGCGCAATTTGGATGAGGTGATCAATGATGCCGGCATGCATGAACGCGGCATGCTGCATTGGATGGACCACCCTGAGGTTGGGCGCGTTTGCCTGCCATCCTCCCCCCTGCGCTTCACCGATGCGCCGGCGCCGGCACCGAAGCCGAGCCCGTTTCTCAATCAGCATGAGGAAGAGGTGCTGGGCGGGATTTTTGGGTTTTCGCCAGAGGAACGCGCGGCGCTGCGGGAAGCGGGGGCGATTAGTGTGGCGGCGCAGGTGAAGGGTTAGGGCGGCACCCCGTGCAATGCTGACATACAAAGGGCTTCTTTCATCGGTCGAATAAGGCGATGGGGATTGGGGATGGGGAAGTATACGGTCACAGGTGGCGCTGGCTTTATCGGCTCGCATCTGGTCGATGCTCTGGTCGCCCAAGGTCATGAAGTGACCGTATTGGATGACTTCTCGACCGGAAGCATAGAGTACGTGCATCCCTCTGCACGCTTGATCCAGGACGACATCACAGACCCGGGAGCTGTCAAGGAAGCACTCAAAGCCAGTGATGGGTGCTTCCATTTGGCCGCGATCGCCTCCGTTCAACGCGGCAATGAGGATTGGCTGACCTGTCACAGGGTGAACCAGGGCGGAACCGTCGCGGTGCTGGATGCCGCGCGCGCAGCCGGCGGCCTGCCAGTCGTTTATGCTTCCTCTGCCGCAATCTATGGCGACACGGATGGCGCTATCGCGACTGAGGACCGGCAGCCGAAACCTCTCACCGCATATGGTATGGATAAGTTGGGTTCGGAATTGCACGCTTCCATCGGCTGGCATGTACACCAGGTACCGAGCTTTGGGTGCCGTTTCTTCAATGTTTACGGGCCTCGGCAAAATCCATCCTCGCCCTATAGCGGGGTGGTTTCCATTTTTCTTGACTGCGCGATGGCACAAAGGGAACTTACCATCAACGGAGATGGTGAGCAGCTGCGCGATTTTATCTATGTTGATGATATCGTCGTGCGGCTTCTGGCTGCCATGAATTTGCTGCAGCGAAAGCGAGGCGCGTACTTGGCCAATTTCTGCACAGGTCAGGGAACAAGCATCCTTGGTTTGGCAAGGCTTGTGGCTGATCTGGTTCCGGCGCCGGTTCGTATTCGCCATGCCTCTGCACGAATAGGAGATATTCGGTATTCTGTTGGACGGGCCGACCACGCAAATGATTTGCTTGGCATGCAGAATTATGCGCCCCTAAATTCGGGGCTTCGGCATACGTTCAACAGCCTTGTGCGCGGTCATTGAGTGAAGCGTTCGGTGGTTGGCGCAGTGCCAGCCCCACTGCCTTTGCGGGATAAGCGATAAAGCGTTGGTTATTCGCGATTTGCAAGCTGTCAAGTGATCCCATCCAGGTTGACGGTGCTGTTCTGGTGCATTCCTGGAGGCGTGGTATCGGTCTTTCGCGATTTAGGCTTTGTTTTTCAGATCACTAAACTATCGCCAACGATGCCCGCAGGTCCCACGTAGCGTCGCGCCGCCATTCTCTCACAAGCCCAATAAATCCAGCGTGCGCCCGATGATCTTCGCCTCATCAAAGCGTTGCAGCGCACGGTTGCGCCCGGCCTCACCCATGCGGGCGCGAAGTGCGGGGTCCTTGGCAAGCTTGGATAATGCCTCCGCCAAGGGAGCGATGGTAGCGGGCGGCACCAGTAAGCCAGTCTCGCCGTCCACCACCTGTTGGCGCGTGCCGCGGAGGTCACTGGCGACCACGGGCAGGCCGGTGAGCATCGCCTCAATCACGCTCATCGGCAGGGCCTCAGAATGCGAGGGCAGGCAGAAAACATCCGCCGCCGCCAATAGCCGCGCCACATCATGCCGATAGCCAAGCCTTTGCAGCCGGGGGCCAAGGGCTGCTGCGGCGCGGCTGAAATGCGGTTCCAGATCCTCGCCATGGTCGGACGAAAGCCGTTCGCCCACCACCCAGAGCCGTGCATTTATGGGCGTTGCTTCCATGGCGCTCAGCAATTCGGGGTAGCCCTTCGGGCGCACCAGGCGAGATACCGCAATGATCACGCAATCATCCGGATTGGCGCCCAATTCGGCGCGCAAGGCACGGCGCGCATCGGGATCGGGATGGAACTGCGCCGGGTCGCGCCCATTCAAGACGACAGTGGCATGCGGGTGAATGCCAAGTCGCCGCGCATCTTCTGCCTCTTCCGCGCTGACGGTCAGATAGACATCCGTGATGCGCCCGGCAGCGCGTTCCAATTGCAGTGCCAAGGTGCGGCGCCACCAGGGGCCTGGCTGATTGAACAGAAAACCATGGCAGGTATAGGCAATGCGCGGCACGCCAGCCGCCCGCGCCGCCGCGCGCCCAATCAGGCCACTGATCGGCATATGCGCATGCACCAGATCGCAATGCTCGCGCTTCAGGAAATCACGCACCGCCGTATAGGCGCGCCATTGCGCCAGCGGGTTCATGCTGCGCGCCATGGGCATGGCTTCAATGCGAAACCCCTCGGCGCGGGGAATTTCAAGCAAGGGGCCTTCGGCGCAAAGCCCGACAATCTCATGTCCACGCGCGCGGGCACCGCGCATCAGCGGCAGAATGAAATGCCGCATGGCGAAATCCACATTCGCGATAAAGCAGATTTTCATGGGGCGCTTTGCGCGCTCACGCGCCTGAGATGGCCGCGGCGCCGGGCAGGCTCACGCGCGTGATCGCCCATTGCAGCGAAACCTCATTTTCTTCGGCGTAGAGCACGATTTGCAGGCTGCGCCGCGCCTCACCACCCAGATAGATGCTGTCCTCAAGCGCAACGCGCGCGCCCTTGGCACGCAGCTTCCAGCCAGCACCGGAAGCGAGCCGCAGCAGCACCGCGCTTTCATCCTGCAAAAGATTGGCAGTCACCGCCGGGTGCAGATGAAACCGCGCGACGAAAATCGGCACTGGCGCATCGGGCGGCAATTCCAGCACATCCTCACCGCGCAAATCATCGCCCGATTCCGCGAGGTAAAGCCGCCGGCGATGCACCGCGCCAAAGGGGCCGCGCCAGCCATCATGGCTTGCTTCCAGCCATTGCGCGCCGGTTGCTTCCTGGCGTTCCACCTCAATGGTCTCGGGCTTGCGGCCAAGGCCTTCGGGGCGAAGTTCGCTTGAATTGGTGTCTGACAGCACAAGCGTTGAATGGGCGGCGGTGGCGCGCAGCGCATCGCGCCAGCCTTCCTCGCCGGCTGGGGCCGCGCCGCAATTCACGATCAGCCGATCACGCCCGACCGACATTTCAAAGGAAAGCGTGCCGGCATGGGCGAAGCGATCCGCGCCGCTTGGCAGGCCACCAAGCCCGGTAGCGCCCGCGCGCCCGCGTGGCGGCGGCCCGGCATCCATGATGATGACGCTGCGCCCGGCTTGCAGGCGCTGAAAGCCGGTTTCCGGCAATTCCAGCGCGCCGCGCCCGCGCGCCTGGCCTTGCGTCAGCACCAGATCAAGCAGGGCCGAGTTTTCTTCGCGTGCGCCATTGAACAGCGCCAAGCCGCCATCGCCATGGCGGAATAGGCGAAGCGCAGGCGCCGCGCGGTCGAGTGCCGCCAGCAAATGCGGCGGCGCTTCCACCCCAACACCATGCAATAGATTGCGAATTTCAATCAGGTCTTGCAGCGCCGCGAGTTGCTGCGCGGGGGAGCGTTCCACATGCCCGCCATCGGGCAGGAATTGACGTTCGATCTCGGCGGGCAGGAAGCGAATGGCGCGTTGCAGATAGGCGTCTTCTTCCAGCGCAACGGCCGCGGCAAGCGCGCCCTTCAGCGCCACCAGCGCGCCGCGATGATCTTCTTCTGCCGGCAGCGCGCCGACCAGATCGCGCCCATCCTGCGCGAGCCGCTGCATCACCTGGCGACGGAAGACATCCTCGGCGGTCGCGGCGAAGAAATCCCAATGGCCGAGCCAGGCGGAAATGCGCGCGCCGACAACCTCTGCCGCATCGGCGATATCTTCTTCCCAGCCGCTTTGCAGCCAATCGGCTGTCAGCGCACGGGCGCGGAGCCGCGCGGCATCGGTGCCGAGCGCGCGCAAATCGCGCATCCAGGCAAAACCATGCGCAGAAGCGCGCCAGGTGGGGGAGGCACCCTTGCCGCCCCAGGGCTCGCCGCCTTCGGCGAGCAGGCGCATGGGGCGGATGGTGCCGGCGAAATCGGCTTCTCCGCGCAGCAACCGCGCACCGCGGGCGGCATCGCCGGGCCAAAGATCACGGAAGGGGCGGGCAGGGGCATCGGGCACCCGTACCGGGCGTAGACGTGCGAGTTTTTGGCGGGCGCCGCGCAGCAGATTGATCATGCGGTGCCCCCGCGCAATGCCTTGATCGCGGCGGCGTAATCCGGCGCGCCGAATACGGCGGTTCCCGCCACCAGCACATCCGCGCCGGCAATCAGGCAAAGCGGTGCGGTTTTGGCCGTGACACCGCCATCCACCTGCAAGCGGATATCGCGGCCCGAGGCTTCAATCAGCCGGCGCAGCTTTTCGATTTTCGGCAATTGGCTTTCCAGGAAGC
>Ga0172373_10004627_pt1 | contig 19260 bp, 13 predicted proteins | sample Lak10m_2_FD_114546 | JGI IMG/M metagenome (GOLD analysis project Ga0172373, IMG submission 114546) | Freshwater microbial communities from Kabuno Bay, South-Kivu, Congo - kab_092012_10m | ecosystem: Environmental > Aquatic > Freshwater > Lake | place: Democratic Republic of the Congo...
GATTTTTCTTTGGGTTTCAAGTAAATGCAGTTGAAAAGTATGACTCGTGTCGTGTTCTATTTCTTCTTGTGTTGAATGCGATGTATTTTCTCTTTTCGGGGTTGTTGGAGTAGTATTATTATAAATTTCATCTGTGCTACTTTCAATGTAATCGAAAAACTGCTGTTGTTTCTGATCTTGAAAAGGGGCATCCTGCCGAACAATTCTTATCATGGACAAGGCGATCCCAGCACAACCCATGGTCACCAAGAATGCGCAAATATCCGAAAACATTTCTGGAGTGCAGTCGCCGTTCTGAATCATTGACAAGCAGCGTTCCTTGTTAACATGGTACGCAATCTTCACATTATCATTAGACTCTTCAAAAGTGAAAAAAATACCAAAGTAATGGATGAGAAACTTGCTTATGAATTCGTAGATTGGAAAATCCAAATCAGAGTGTAGCACGAAATTGCGAGCCTGTATGCTCAGCACGTGCCTTACATCCCTTTGAAGAGCCTTGGATGCAATGTCCATGAGGGGCACTAGTTTTGCCAAGTCATTTCTGTTAAACTTGAACTGGCTAATGTACCCGTATGTCAAAAAATCTCTGAGGAATATTTTTGTGTTACCACCTTCGAAAAAAGGAACGACGGAATCCATGTACAAGAAAAACGCGAAGCCGCTTGATTTTACCTGATTCCACATTTGTTCCAAGACGACATTGTTTCTCAGCGCTTCTCTATGGCCCCTTTTCGATTTTTCCATTTCATCCTTTAACAACAAGATTTGTGGCTCTACATTGTAGTGGTTCAAGAACATTCCCACAAAAAGGCCAGTAAACATGGAAAAAAAAGCTTCTGTATATTTCATCTCAAAAATATATTTCCCTGTCTACAGAGTGGTATTTATACTTATTTTTTTCGTAAACTCGATTTAAAAAGGTTCTTTGCCGAAACAAAAACAAGACAAAAACTGCCACTATAATGCATATGGCAAGTAAGAAACTTAAAATGTGCTCCACTTTCTCGAACAAAAACACCCTATCTTCCTCCTGCATCTGCATGGAAACTAGATTGTATTGTTGACTACTACCGTCTGCCAATTTTATCTTGGAGGAGGAAATATACTGACTCTGATTCTTACTAAATTTTTCCGTGGTGTCTGAAATCGCATCCGAGGCGTTGGAAACCGCGTCAAAAGGAGCGTGTGTGGCGACATAAGGAAAATCATGGCGCATCGTGATTTCAGTGTGATTCAATGCTTGCATTTTTTTACTTTGTTTTTAACTTTCTAGTTTATAATTTCTAGATATATATAGATGGTTGTTGTTTTTTTATGCAGATTCTACTTCTTCCACTGTAAAAACACCTCCTGTTTGTTTTGTTGATTTTTTTTCGTCCGACTCTGGGTCCAGTTGCTCCAGCTCGACTTTGCTTAGCTTGGACTCGTCAATGTATTCGTAGGAGTAGGCCCACATGAAGAGGTCGAAAAACGTGCAGTGCAGAAATACGGGAAAGAACAACCACGACCTCCAGTCACTTGCTCCCCACACATGCAGGTCCGACACGAAGATGCCGAACGCGCTCATGCTTCCCAGGCTTAGGCCAGCGAGGGTCGCCCAGTAGAAGGAGGGGCCAAGGACCACGAAGCTGGGGAACACGAGCAGCGACAGGAGCCACATGGTGTAGAAGGCGCACGCCCACAAGGTAGAGTTTTCCTCCATTTCCACCAACACGATGACGTGACTAAGCACGCAGAGAATCGACGTGAACACACCCAAAAAATAGAAAAAGTACAAGCACATTTGGGAATGAGTGTACTCGAGGGTGTAAGAAGTATTGCTCGAAATGGGAAAACAAATCCACAATCCATTAATGAACCTGTAATTCATTTCCTTTTTGATAATGGAGTAAAAAATTCGACCGTACATGGACAAGACGCACAATCCAATAATCACGACGAGGCTGAGGACATAAATGCTGGTGTCCAACATTTTACCAAATCAAAATATTTTGCAAACCTTTATAATATATATAAAACATTAAACTACAAACCATTAAAGAAAAAAAAGAATCGCTTCGACATGTACAGTCACTCCCACAAATTTATCCCTGTAAAAACTAGCAGGCCCATGACCATGGTCCAATTTCCGCCCCAGCCCAATCTTTCAAATTATTCTCACTACTCTACTAATAAGCCTCCAATAACACGCGCCAACGCTCAAGACGCCGACTTTTTCGAGGATGACATACCTTCTTCTTCCGCGACCACGTGGTACACCTACTTTTCGACTGCCTACCTCAACCTGAGCGCGGCCATTTTCCACGGCATTCAGTCTGTGCTCGTGTTTGCACTCATAGGGTGGCTCAACGGAAAAGCAATTGTTCCCAAGTACATTCAGAATGGGACAGCGACTACAATGACTCGATTTAATTCCACTTTAAATCAAACAGAAACGTATAATGTCAGCACGCAAAGGGAATTGGATTTCATGAATGTACGCCCCGGGGTTTTCCACCTTCACAGGATGATCAATGTGTGGCACAAGATCGATGACAAGAGCTCCCAGGCTGTGTTGAGCGTGTCCGAGTTTGGTAAGATCCGGGCCATGTCCAGCGATTTTTTCGTGGAGATCCGACAGCTCAAGTCGGGTGAAATTGACGTGAGGTACGTCATCGCCTGTTTTTTCGCACTGAGTTGCATTTTCCAGCTGTTGGGCGGCTACTTTTACAATGGCAAAATCGGAGGTCGCCTGCGCTTTGTCGAGTATTCCTTTTCGGCCTCGATCATGATTTTGGCCATAGGCGTGGAGTCTGGCATTCGCGACCTGTACACCCTAGAGATGATGTTTGTGCTCATTTGGGCCACCATGATGCTTGGTTTGCTCGCGGAGGTCCTCAGCTCCATTTCTGAAAATCTCGACGCAGCGGCCGCCTCGGAGCCCATTCTCGAGTGGCTCGGCGCGTGGTCTTGGGTCATTCCACACGTGGCGGGGTGGGCGACCTGCGTCGCGGCGTATGCACCCATCATCGACAACTTTTACGAGAGCAACTCTGCCTCCAGCAGCAAGGCGCCTGGCTTCGTCAACATCATTGTCTACCTCCAATTCGGCCTTTTCTCGTGCTTCGGCTTTGTGCAGCTGTACTCTTTGTTCCGGCGCACCATCGTGTTGAATCAAGGGGGCGAGCAGCCGTGGACTGGCGGCAGATTTCGAGGCGCTCTCTCCACCACCAATAAAAATCGACCCCTCGAGGACATTGCGGACTCCACGGAGCGCATGTACATCATTCTTTCCTTCAGCGCGAAAACTCTTCTCGCGTGGCTGATTCTGAGTCCCATCATAACCGACGCGATATGAAAAAAGTTAATAATATCCATCACCACTGTTTCTTGACCCACCCGTACTCCTTTGTCTTTTAAATTCCTGAAACAATTGTCTTCTTTGCTCGGGTGTGACTTCATTTATTCCCACTTCTTCTTGCAAGTGTTCTTCTAGTATTCCACTATCACTTGCTGATATTTTTCTGGCGAGTTTCACAGCAGCTTGAGGTTTTAGGTGTACGCCATCCTCGCCCGTCACTGAGTTGAATGAATCAGTACTCAATAGCATCATATCTCCACTTTGGAGTTTTTTTAGTAGTTCTCTCGCTCTTTCTTTTCTCTCTTGCCTTCTCATACTTTGTTCGTCGTACCCATCACCATAATCGCCATCGTCGCTATCATATTGATTGTCATCGGCGTCTCTTCTTCGACTGCTTCCTCCGCTACCCATTTTTTGTATTTTTTTCATATGGTGCTTCTTATATATATACACTTTTTACTTTGGATTTCGAATTGATGAAGCAAAATTCTTCGACACCCGCAAGTTTCTCCTTTTTAGCGTCTCCGCCTTCTCGACCGCCGCCCCCACCCGAACCCGCCAAAGTACCGTCATCGGACATCAAGACTCATTTTTTTAATAACCAGCAAAAAACCCTCCACATCAAGGAAAACGACAACCTAGAAAATATAGAGATTGCGTGGAAAGTCAGCAATCTGCTCGATAGCTTCTTGATTGAACTTGTTTCTTCGATTCTTGTGTGTTTGAGCGTGGTGTTCAGCTGGGACTGGAATGGGGACAATTTTGCTCTGCAGTTCATTCCCGGCATCATGCTCGGTTTGATCATGCTTTGCATCAAAGACGAGGACTACTTTTTCCCCGACGGATCGCCCATGGTCACCGTCATGATCTGGCTCATGGGTGGTTACTTTTCCTGGGTCCAGAGTTTCGTGAGGATATCGGCGCACTGCCTTGGCTTCGCCATTTCGCTCTGGATCTGCACGTCGTCGCCCATTCCCGTGATGACCTACCACCGCCAGTACTCTCCTGCCATGTACTTTGGCATGGAAGCCATCACCACCGCCATTGAACACATTGCCATTGTGTACGTCGTGATGCCCCTTTTGCCCACCACCAACAACAAGGGAATGAGGTTTTTGTTTCCCCCCGTGCATTCCAAATCGCACCCCGACACCATGGCCCCTTCCAACTCCATCATCATGAATTCTGCCATTGTTTTCTCGATGATCCACTGGGTCTTTTGGAGAATGCTCAATTGTGAAATGAATCCCAGTGTCCTGCTGCTTTTGACGTACTTGCGCACATTCCAGGAGTCTCAGGGCGTGGCCATCACCAACCACAACCCAAAAATGTACGACTTGATTCCTGCTCCCCCATACAACCCAATGGGATCGAAATCACCCGCAGCCATTGACCACTGGACCTACGGGCTCATGGGAATCTGGGGTCAGTTTCTGGGTCTTCTGGTGAGCCTCTTTTACGCATACCTATTCATCCCACGCAGCTACAAATTCAGGTACTTGAGCCCCTACACCACCAACCACGACATGCCCTCTCTGCACAGCAGTAACGGACTACCCAGGAAATTTTCTTACCCGTCCTCCTCCAAAACTTCTGCGGGTCGTTGACTACTTTTTGTCCATTTGGTTCAAGAACTTCTGTGTCTCATTGATTCTTTCTTCTGCCTTGAGTATGATCTTGTCGCGCTGGCGATCGTGGGCAAACAGCGCCTGTTTTTCGACCAGGGAGCCCAGCAGGCGCAGAATGTTGGCGTACAGTGGGTGGTTGCTGTGCAGGGTAGAGCTCACAAAGTCGGACGCCAGCTGGGCAGCCTCTGCCACGTAAAAGCCCACCAGTGGCCTCTCCATCCACACTTTTATTTTTTGCAAGAAGTGGTCGACCGCGTAGGCAGCCATTTCCTTGACCGTATCAATGTCTGATGGCACGTGTTTTTTATCTGTTTTTGTCAATGTTTCCGTCATGTTTATGCGTTATTGGATTTATTTATATAAATAGTATTTGTTCAAGATTTTTCGATTGGAATAAATATTTACCACATGCCCTCAAAACATAAAAAAAGGGCGAAACGAGAAGCAAGACACCATGTACACAAAAGGGAAGATTTAGATTCACATCAAAAGAAAACAATGATTCATCAAAGACAAACACATATTGATGCGTACCATAAAAAAAGACAGAAGAAATATAACGAGAGACATGCACACATGTCACATGAAGAAAAGGAACACTTTCACAACAAAACACGACACAAAATGGACCACATTGCGCGGCACGGCAAAGATGGAGGGCATAGGTGGGATTATGATGACAGGCACAAAAATCTTACTCCTGAACAAAAAAATGAATACAAGAAAAAACGAAAGGCTATTAATGCAAAACATAAAAGTAATGGGTCATATGACACGGACGATCACATTAATCATTTAAAACAGAATAGAAAAGCATTTTATGGTGAGCATCAAGAATTTCATGATGGTAAACACGAAGACCACGGCGAGGATAAAGAAAAAGAAAAAGAAAAAATTATTTCCAAATGGCCCAGAAGAAGGCAATTGGCATACAGAGCTGCACAAAGAAGCGGAAACTGGGCTGGATATGCTTCTATTTGGGGAGCTGGTTTTGCAGGAGGTACAGGCAATCTAGTAAGCACAAGTTTAAGAGCAGCGTCTGGTGACTTTTCTGGTGCAGTTCAACATGCACACAGTGCGATTGGTGGAGGAGTTTTAAGCGCAGGACAAGATTTTAGGTCACGAGCGGGTGGAAGTAACGCCAAAAGTGATGGTCTAAGTATGGGAAAAAATATATTGGGAGGTAGTGACGGTCAACGTCAAAATTCTCCCAAACGTGATAGAGATCAAGACGAATCTGAAGGTGATGTTTCTACTGATGAGGAGTAATAATTTTATCCCTATTCAAAGCCAACCCAGTGAATGAGTAGTCAGGCTATTTCTGAAAAATGCATATAAGCACACATTTGAATAGATGCCATTTTCCTAAAAAAATGTATAACAACTACAATCGCAACGACCCTAGAAAATTGCACCTGGTGGGTGAATTCAGCTCTCCCTCCTCCATTTTCTCCTACATTGCGTTTTTGGTGAGCTGTGTGGTCATTTCAGTGGTCTGTGAGCTCAACCGAATTCCCTGGAACCAAAACATGCTTCTGCAGGACATCACAGCCTCCATGTTTTGTTTGATTTGCGCCTCGCTGTATGTGGCCTACATGATTATTACTGCGTTCCTGCGCCTAGTCCTGACTTACGCTGGGAGCCACGGGGGCCATTTAAGTTCGTACACTTATGTGGAGGAAGAGCGTGCGGATATGCTGGACAATTTGGCGGATGAGAGCTCTGTGGGCCCTATGGACGACCTTTCCGACACTACCGCCGACGATGACAACAACAACGCGCCCGAAGAACGCGAGGACCTCAAAGAAGCACCAGAGATTTCCCAGCCCAACGTCCAGCAGCTCTGGCACAAATTTTTGAAGAAATACAGGTTGGATCCCAACACCCGCCTGCAAGATGCCCGCCGCCATATCTACAACTACGGCCGCATTCCTCGTTCTGTGATTATTTCGAGCATGTACTTGGGTGGCACGGGAGCGTTTCTGGCCATTTTACCCCTTTGCATGTGGGACTATACCATGTCTGCGTCGTTTGTTTGCTCGCTGATTTTCATTTCGTGCATGGATGCCTATCCTATTCCCAAAGACTTCAAGGCGGACGTGGACGTGGCGACTGCTACACGAGCGCTGCGGTGGATGAGGAACGGGTACCACGCGCTGGCCTTTGTTTCTGTGATTCTTATTTTGTGGATCGACGCCAGTGAGGAAATCATGTACTACATGGTGCCTTTGATTACGAGCCCGCCCTTTCCCAAGTACATGATGGACAAGCCGTACAGCAACGACACCTTCCAATTATTTCACGTGGATGTGAGTCCTGAGCAAGTGCAAGTGCAGGGTCGCACTGGCCTTGCCATGAAGTGGCCTCTGATTTTCCTGAGTGCGAGCAGTCCTGTTTTTCTGAGGGCCGGTGGAGGCGGCGTGGGCAACTTTTTCTTTTCCCTTCCACCCTCGCAAACTCTCGAGACAGGCTTGCCAGTCAGCACGGTTCTTGCCATTCTAGTGCTCTGCTACCACAACCCCTCGCTCAGCTTGGTCCAAGACTTTGCAGCCATGACGGAGGTTCGCTTGATAGTTCCCCTTTTTGTGCTCTGCCCGCTGTGCTTGGCGGCTGCGCTGGCATTCATCTTGTACGGCTTCAAGAAAAGGAGCGCTGGAGTGATTGCCAGCATACTCCTGCTCATCCTGTGCATTCGTCAGCAGACCACTGCCAAGCACCACTTGCAAGGCCATCTGGACTGGCTGTCGCTGGGCTTCACCCTGAACACCATTACGTGCATGGCGTGGTACATGATCTATAAGAAAAAAGTGGTGATTCCCAGCAAAGACCTGCGAAAATGGGACAAGTCTCCTCTTTTGATAAAGGTCCAACACGACAAGGAGGAGAGTGCAGAATCTCCTGCCGAAACTTTAATAGAGACCCCTTGAATATTTCAAAATTAATAAAAATAGGATTGTGTACAATGGTTCTCGTTCATATATATGTGGGTTTTTTTGGATCAAAACTTTCCATGTCCATGAATTGGATGTGGGGAAAGAAAAAGCACCACGGCCGCAACCATGCCGATGAGGGAGACGAGGGTGAAGTTTTCGAGACCATGACGGAACCACAGAAGAAATTGTTCATGGCCTACGTACAAAAAATGAAGAAGGCGCAGGGTTTGCATGGTTCGCATGGTTCGCATGGTTCGCATGACAACCACTCTCCTGGTCACCACGCGCAGGAATATGACTCGGACGCATCGTCCGCCGACGGTTCGCAAAATAGCAGCGATGATGGCGAAAGTCCCGAACTCGAGTATGACCTGCACCTGCCGAACCGAGTGCGCGTTCAAAACATTTTCGAGGGCCTCAATAATTTTACCCTGCAAGGCAACATCGCGGAGGCGACCAACTACACGCCCACTGAAGAGGACCTGCAGCTGCAGGAGAATATCCGCTCCCTATTTCACGGGAAAAATAATGGCGGGACGTCGAAGCTCTGGAACTCAGAGACCATCTTGCCCATTTTGTATAAAATCGTGGACAAGCAGGACGTCTTGCTGCACCCCCACGAGAAGCAAATGTACGATGGCGCCGAGGCCGTCCGACTTTCGCAGAATGAGAAGCGGACCCTCCAGCTCTTTTACCCCAACTTGGTGCGACTTATGATGGCCATGATTGCGCACGTCCACAACACGCGCCTCAAGACCTCGGTGCTCAACAAGCACTTGCAGCCCAAGAGTGCCGTGCTGGGTATCTGGAAGCACACTCTCAGCGAGCTCAACGAGGTTCTCAACATCATCGTGTACGCCAACAAGGAGAACGACGACTTTCTGGGAGACTACCCTACGGCCTGGCTGCAGCTCGTGCACAACCGCAATGGCGAAATCACCAGCCTCAAAAAAGGCATCCACGCGCTCAATGACAAGATCTACAAGCTGCAGACGATTCTCAACACCCGCGAGAAGGAGCTGGAGGAGGTCAAATCGCGGTACGCCAACCACGAGGACGAGCTCGAGGTTTCCCAGTCCCACCTGCAAAATTTGGAGGAGAAGCTCCTGCAGCTTTTGGACGTCAAGATCATCGTGGAAAACAACCTCGCGCAATTACGAAAATTCCCAGAGATGGAAAAGGCAGCCCAAAAGTCCAAGACCACCACCACCACCTCATCTCCGTTTTTCTCTCGTAATTTTTATTGAATAAATTTACTTGGCTTTTTCACACAAAAACATTTTTTTTCTGAATTTAATTAAATAAATTACTTGGCGCACGTATCCTTGGTCACAAAATTCGCCTTTTCGCGCAAAAACGTTTCTGTGTCGCAGCGAGTGCACTCCGTTTTTCCGATAGCTGTAGGGGGATCACAATTGTAGAGGATGGGGCATGGTTGACAGCCGAGTCCGTCCTGCGAAAACGTATTGGCGGGGCAGAAGTCGCATTCTTTGGCGGTTCGCCGGTACTCTCCAGGAAGGCACTTCACACTGGATGCAAGGCATAGGGTTTTGTTTGCAGACACGAGTCCGCCACTGCATTTTTCGCACCTGTATTCGAAGGCGTGGAGCCTGGCCAAAGGCGATTGAAGAACAAAGATGTAGGTTTCGTTGGGGCAAGATATGCATGATCTGAACCCATTCGATGCATCTGGAAATTTCCCCGTCTCACAAGCGGTGCAGTCCAGGTCGTTGTGTGCATTGCACGCATTTTCGATCCTGTGCCACTTTGGGCACGACGCAGTGCAGTACTCACATTGAATGTCGGACTGCAACGTGCATGCCTTTTTTATGTAGGCCCCTACGCTGCACAGGGTTCCGCATATGGTGCAATCCAGATCATTGTGGAGGCTGCAGTTTCTCCTTTTGTAGTAGTTGAATGGGCATGCCACCGTGCACCGCCTGCATACTGTATTTCTCTCGAGGGAGCATTTCTCGGCAATGTATTGGTCTTGCGAGGCACAAGTCGTAGTGCACGGCAGGCATTCCTGTATTTGCCCCTCGCTGTTCCGGACGCTGTACTCTGATCCTACTTCGCAAGTGCACGACTGACGATTCAAGGAAACGCGCGTGGTAGGCGGACACGCGGTGCAAGCGGTGAGCCCAGTGGTGCTCGTGTACGAATTGACTTCGCATGAAACGCAAGCGGTCGCTGCCGACGTGTTGGAAAACGAGCCCAGGCCACACAACTCGCACCTGTTCACATCGGTAGCATACAAGCCATAGGTGCCTGGCCTGCACTCCCCGCACTCCCTCCGATTGAATTCGAGCGGCACATATCCTGCATCGCAGGGACAATAGTCTCTTCCCAGCATGCCCCTGGTAGAGCTGTGCAAAGGGCAGTCGTAGCATTGGGACATGCCTTTGAAGGTGTTGTATGTGTTGACGGGGCAACGTCTGCAACTTTCGTCTCCGCCCATGACATCCAAATACGAACCCACGCTGCACTCTATACAAGTCGTCTTGCCATACATATCTTGATAGGATCCCACGGAACACAGGACGCACGTCTGCGATTGGGTTTCGAGATACGACCCTCGGCTGCAGATGCACTCGCTGGACCCCAACTGAAACGTCAGACTGTTGGACGAGCACTTGGAGCAAGCCTGCAGTCCCACTTGGTTGCCAAAAGTCTGGTTTGGGCACTGCAGACAGACAGTGGCTCCCGATTGGGCCGCATAAGTTCCCACTGCGCAAGGGATGCACGATACGCTCCTGTCATTATCGTTGGTCACCTCTAGGGGCTGATAAAAACCCGGCCTGCACAAACTACAAAACTCCCTAGTGGTAAACAATGCCCTGGTGGCCGAATTATTTTGAACCAGGAAGAAAGTCTTGTTTTGAAAAACACGAACACTGCCCCTCATACAGTCCTGGCAGTACCCCGTGGCCCCTGCCTCTGGAGACCACGATCCCAATTCACAATCCCAACAAAAACTCTGATTTTGCTCGTGCTGAAACTTTCCCGGGGGACATAGCGTGCACTGCTGCATGTTTTCGCTGTCAGAAAAAAAAGACCCAGCAGCACATATGCAACTGTCCTTGGTCGTGCTTCTTTTTGTTAGGGTCGTTTGGTACGCTTCGCATTTGGTGCAGTTAGCCTCTCCTGGGTTGGTCGTGTAGTAGCCCCTCTCGCACTCGGTGCATTGAAACGAATTGCCTTCCATGTCCGAAGCCGTTCCAGGTGGACACTGTATGCAAAAGGTGGCATTAAAGGCGTTTTGAAACGAGCCCCTTGGGCACAACTGGCAAATTTCTAAGGCCCCGCTGGCGGATGACGCGTTGAAGAAGGTTCCAATATGGCAATAACAACTCAAGTAAGACACGGCGCCTTCCGAAAACGTGATTCCTAGACTTGGTGTGACGCCCGCGTGGCAACTTTTGCACGACGACTGTCCAGTATTTGCATTGTACTTGCCTAAAGCACACCACTCGCACACCGTGGAGCCCATTCCGCTAGCAAACTGCCCCTCGTTGCAATCACAGCACGCCGATCCGTTGTCGTACGTTCCCCTGGGGCATGGCTCACAGGACTCGTGCTGCAATACCAAGCCCGACACACACACACAAAATTCTTGGGAATCAGCACCCCTTTCCACAGTGGTTCGGAATGTATTGGAAGATCCGCCGTAGCACGGCGTGCATGAAGAACTTCCGTTCTTGTCACTGTAAAAGCCGTTGGGACACCAGTCGCAATCGTTTGCCCTTGCCACGTATTCAGAGTACTTGCCCGGAATGCACAAGGCACAAAAGTCAGAACCATTTACGTTGGACTGGAAACTACCCACGGGGCAATACTGGCAAAAACTTCCGTTTGGAAAAAAACCTGGCGCACATCTACATTCGCTTTGGTTGGTGGATCCTTTACCCCATTTGCTGAATGCATACTCATTATTCAGAAAACAGTCCGTGCAAGCCCTCTTGCCCACTTCATCATTGTACTTGCCGCTGGGGCATAGTTGGCATGCGCTGCTGTTCAGTCCACTCGCAAACTTTCCCATTTCGCAGGGTATGCAGGTTGTATTTTCCATGATACTGTGGGGTTGGTAAGTACCTACGAGGCAAATGCGGCAGTCCGCTGAGTCATTATTCAACTTTCCGGTTCCAGCCTCGCACACGCAATGCTGTGCCTTGGTCGAACCCATGGATAGGGTCCGTGCAAAGGTACCACACGAGAGACAGGAAGACTGGCCCTGGCTGGGATTGTATAAATTGAGACCGCAATTTTCGCATTGATTTTCAGATAGGCCAATTTGCACAGAGAATGTTCCTTGTTCACACGCCACACAGGAAGTTTGGTTAGTGTTGGGTTGATAAGTTCCCACGGGACAAAACGTGCAGTCTAAGTCAGGAATCTTATTGTAGGTGCCAATGTAGCATATGCAATCGCTCTTTTGAGTATTTTTGGTTGTGACAGTAAATCCGCGTACACAATCCATACAAGCGCTACTCCCCGTCGAATTTCCATACTTTCCATACTCGCAATCCACGCACCTCGTGGCGCCTTCGTCCTTGTTGTACTGACCCAGCCCACATTCATTGCAGCGCGCGGAAGAGTTGGTCAATTGCGACCAGTCGATTTTTTCGAAAGCATAGATCCACAGTACTTCAGCCCCCCCCACCAAAAAACTCGACTTTGGCAATCCATATTTTCCACGACTGCACAGGTTGCAAGCACAAAATGGATTACAGTCTCTTCTGCTCTCGAAAAAACTTTCATGGTAAGATCCTTCTCCGCAGAAACAAAAGAGACTACCCTGAAGAGGAGTGTACTCATTTTCTTTGCAGCTCACACACGTGGTTTGATTCTCCATGTGATTAAAAGTGTTCACGGGGCACCACTCACAGGCGCTGGCCGCCACGCGATTGGAATACTTTCCCATTTCGCACCCCGTGCAGCCTGTTTTTCCACTCTCATTTTGGTAAAAGCCTCTCGGACAAATGCTGCATTCCAGAATGTTCAGGGTTGTGTATTCGTTGAATGGCCTCTGCAGTAGTTTTCTGTGGTCCACGTAACCGGGAGCGCATTTCTGACATTGATTAGAAATATTGTTCCAGAAGAAACCATCCAAGCACTCACAATACGCCGAGCCTCTTATTTTCGTAAACGAGACCCCCGAGTCGCATTCAATGCATTTTGCCATGGCTGTGTTTCCAACCGTACTGTAATTCACTGCACATTCCAAGCACTGTACTTGGCCCTGAAGACCGTTTGTACTCTTTCCCGCTTCGCACGGCAAGCACTTTCTTTCCATGCTTGGGTTTTCCATGTCTTCTACGTACCAGTACGTGCCCGCAGTGCATTTTTCACACCTTTGACTGCTTTGGTTCAAGAGAAATCCAGCCATGCAAACCAGACAGAGCGAATCATTTTGGGGGTCTAATATTTCGCAATAATTGTTGGTGTTATTATTGAAATAACATACATCTGGAGCCTCCAACTGAATCGATACATTTTCGTTTACTGAAATAGCAGACGTCGTGGACACCAATCTCGTGGAGAGTATGCTGAAAGTGCCTCGAAAGGCCGATTTCGCGGTTGTTCTTTGCGAGATACTCGTAGTCACCATAAGAGCAGTCGATGTGGAGGGCGCGAGGCTGGTCATCAACCCAACATCTGCTGAAGTTTGTGAGGCAGTCGAAGCATTGGTACTATACATTTGAAAGTTCGACGTGGTTTCTATGAATGTAAGCGAGTCGTTTGTTATGTTTGTGCCATTCCAAACGCTAGTCGTGGATGTAGCGGCTGGCGGAGCACCCGTAGTTTCTTCAAATCCACTGGCGTTTGTGGGATTGGTGACAATGCTCGTAATCATCCAAGATGTGGCAATGGTGGCCGACGAAACGAATGGCGACGTGGTGATAAGCGTGGTGGGCCAAGGCTCCAAAGCGGTGGAAGACGTAGTACTAGTACTACTACCGATTGTGGACACGATCCCGTGCGATTCGGAGGTGGTTCCTGAATCTGCAGCATTTTGAAAATCCCCCGTAAAAAAATTGCTACTTGTGGAATTGATGACAGTGAAGTAGTCTATACCCACCACAGGTTGACTCAGCTCGACCAAAGTAAGCGTGGCCTGGAATTCCACCTGACATCCGCACCATGGTAGCCACATGATGGACCCCCACAGCAAACCCAATAAAAAACTAGGAAAAATACGCATGTCCGCTTTTTTATCCAATGCACACCAATCTTTTACCATATAAATACAGCACACAGTTATTCGTATATTTTTATGCCTGGATTTTTAGAAGAAAAAAACAAAGCGACCTGGCACACCCCCGCTGTTGCAGCGGCCATTCTTGGTTTAGGTCTTTATGTTGCTCTGAAGCGCCGGACCTCTCCCGTCGAAAGATTTGTACTGGCTTCATCCACACATGGGACCCGTGGAACTTTGGACGTCGATGATGATCTCGTGGAACTCAAGGATTGGTGGAAAACAACGTGTGCAAGTAATGGTCTTCCAGATCGCAGTACACTTCCTACAAATATTATACAGGAATACAGAAATTTAAAAACAGAACAGTCCCAATTGACTGGAACTGCATTTTGGGATGCTTTTTCTCGAAGAAGTGGATTTGAGTCCACTTGACGCACACTTTTTCAAATTCATATATATAATATACATTTTTTTGATACAAGTTTCATGGAATTTCCTTCGGCGCCAGGCATAGTCAGGCAATTGCAACGCAAACTTCAAAAGAAACCCAACAACAATCTGATCTTTGATGAAGATTTGAATCATTATGTTTTGCCCGTGCAAGTCAAAAACAAAGTGAACAACCTCTTAATTTGTTGTTACCCACAGCAGAGTTTCAATGAAATTCAAGCCCTCAAGCTACGATTATTTCAAAACCCACCGTTTGCATGGATCATGTTGAGCGGTATCTTGGATTCGGGTTTCCGGAGTTCCATGACAGAGCCCCAAATCGACTTGTTTTACAAGAAAATGTTTGAGCTTTGTTTGAGAATATCTGCATATCCTTCAACACAAGAGCCAGACTCAGAGTCCGTGTTGTATCACGATGTAGCGCGTCACCTGTGTCAATGGATCCAAATATCCGAAGATCCCAGTGTTCTCACGAGCGCGGTGCGACCCCTCTTTAGCGCTGTTACCACCTCTCTATTTAAAAAGAAAGTGGGCTCCAATCTCCTTTTTCTTTATTTTGCAGTTCCTCAATTGAAGATTATACAGACGGGAAGAGAGGGCAACGAGAGTCTTTCCGAATTTGACATATTTCTGCGGAATCACAATTATCTCATCATGTACATAACCTTGGCCATCAGAGAATTTGGCCATTCGCTTGGTTGGCGTGGCAGCACGCGACTCAGGGCGATCCAGAGTCTTGGTTTGTTGGTGCCATTCATGGCGTATGACATGGCTTCCAGCGACCTGGACGCTGCTGTTTTTCCGCCCTTGACAGCAGAATCCATTGCTTTCTATAACAATTGCATTGTTTCCATTCTTTTGGCCATTACGTGGTTCGCCGACTTTTCCATGTTGTTTGGACTGCCGTTTTGCGTCTTGTCTTCTTACATGATCTTGACCCTTTGCAAGAAACAGGTTTTGTCGAACACTGTAGATCTTTTGTTGGACGATCAATTGCACCATCTCTTGGATGACCAACTCTATCAAATGAACCAAGTACAGCCATGGATGTTTAGCAACATCTTTCACGCTGTAGTACCCACACAGTATCCGTACATTTCGAAAAAAATTCTCATTAACCTTGTTTTGCTTCATTCCTACTATTTTCCGTCGAGAACCATTGCAAATGACATTTTTTCTTCAGTTATGGCGCCTATTATTTCTTTGACTCAACAAGGCAGAAGAAGCTCAGGAGTATCCCGTGGCGACCAAATCTACCTCAATGTTTTCATGGACTACGCCAATCTCACCAAATCCTATCCATTTTTGAATGCATCCTTAGCAAGAGAATTAGGGAACAATGGTGCCACATTTCACGCCGTATCACAAAAGATGCACAATCTCATGTACGCGGATTCGTGGCACTCGGTCCTGCAGGAACCACCTCAAGTGTTTCATTTTTCATCCGAAAGTCATTTGGCGGTGATTGAGCGTTCACAGAAATGGGACACCCGAATCACCACAGCCCTCCGAGACTTCCTGACTTCAGTATATGATAACTCGCGCGCGCCATTACACCAACTTGCGTCCACGGCTGTCTTGTATTTGGTGTCCCCTGCCAACGCTTCCGTCCAGGCCAAGCTCTCGCTTTTCATGCAGCATCTCGAAGAATACCCATTCCTGCTTCAAAGTTTCATGAAAGAGCCATCCCAGTGGCTTGTGTACTACCCCGACTGCGTGGAAGAACCCAACGATTCTTCTTCACAATATTATCAAGAACAAGATTCGGCAGCCGTCCAAAACATTCCGCAGATTCTCTTTGCCAATTTGTGTTTGGAACCGACCCACACGCACCATTGGCTTGAAATGGCAAGTCGCCAACTTCCGTTCTTGCACGACTCTCGTGATATTCAAGAACTTGCTTCTCTTTTCATGTACCTGCACGTCTTGCAACCAGCCAAAATGCAACCGTGGCTTTACGTTTGGAAAGAAAAGCAAGTGCAAATGTGGAAAGATCTTGCAAATCCAATCGAATCATTTTGCAGTCTGACCGATTCCTCCGAGCAGATTCCCGCCCACTACGAAACGCTATTGCAAAACATCCGTGCTCGGGACATTTTCGAGACCATCTTGACTCAACACGCCTACCTTTTAATCGAAAACGTCAAACACCACAACAACACCCCTTTGTCTCAAACCCAAGACCCTTTCCTTTCCACTCTCGCTCTCGACACCGAATTGTTTCTGCTGCATCAAACCTTGAAACTGCTGCCAGATTTTCTCAATCCACTGGTCAACGACTATGCCGTTTTTTTTGATATGCAAAACATTGAAAATTTGGAGGTTTCCAAGGGAGGGTCGCTAATGGCACAAAGCGCTTTGACGCTTCTTACTTCGACATCGCGGAGAGTGGATCCCCACTTTCACACGGATGTTTTCGACAAACTCATAGATACGACCAAAAAATACCTCTCCACTTTCGTTCCCTGGTTCCATCAGGCCAAATTCTACAAGGATCACATATTCTACGTCATTATGCGCGCGGGCGAAATCGAAAACGAAAAAAAAAGGCACACTCTCAAAAGTTTATACAGCACCAACAAGACATTCTTTTTATCACTTTTCATTCATTTCGTTTTACAAGACATGAGTCCGAGCACGTACGAACGTCCTCTCAGACAACTCTGCTTGTTTTTCAAGGAAGTTCCAAGTCACGAAAAAGATATTCAAAATGTCAAGAATTTTTTGAAAGCATATTTTTTTTCCATGCCTACGGAAGATCAATGGACATTCAAACAGCGATACCCCCTACAAATTATCAATTCCTTTTTTCCATTTTTTTAGTTTTTTGGAGGGAGGGGGTTTATAAGAGATCTTTGGTACGAGTCACACAGACAAGGATACGATGCTCGATCTACAGTTGTTTTCCACGTATCCAGGCGTCATGTTTTTGGACCAACAGAATCCAACACTCGAGCAGGAACTGGAATCCAAGTTTTGCTATGCTCAATTGCAATGTTTACCTGGCTTTACGATTCCCCCAGTTCACTTTATTTATGTAATGGACACGAGTGGATCCATGCAGGGTCACCGAATTCACAATGCAAAGCTTGGCCTCAAGGCGAGCTGCATGTACTTGCCTGAAGAAACGACGATGAGCATCTTATCTTTCAATGACTTTGCGAGGGTTTTGCACAAGGGAAAAAATCCGTACAAAGGACATGCTGACTTGGACGCCCTGGATAGCGGCTTGCAGGCTTACGGGGGAACTTCCATTTCGAAAGCTCTTGAACTCACACTAGACCACATCGAAGAAATTTTCAGCGTTTCCGTGGACAAGTCGATTGTGGTTTTGTTTATGACGGATGGAGAGGACCCGCAATTTGCTGCTCACCTTCAACAATACAAGACTAACAATTTGTTGTCTGATGACAAAGACGGCTTGCTTGACAGAATGGTGCGCTTTTCTGGTGTTTTCACAAACTTTGTTGGAATTTCCACGGATGCAGCTTCGGCCGATATGGCCTTTTTGGCTGAGATTTCTAATGGCACTTTTGTGAGTGTGGACCACCACGACATTGTGGACGTCATGGGATCGATGCTGGGATTGTCTAAGGAACGCATTCCTCACAGGATTACTATGGACTTGAAGGCATGCTTGAATGTGAAGTCTTTTGAAAAAGTACAAGAAAACCAGCCCTGTGCATCATCGGCATTTGAAGGTGTATTAGAAAAGGACAAGTATGTTCCCCTTCGCACTTCAATACCCTCAAAACTCTTTTTCCAAATTGGTGGTCAATTTCAGGCTACCATGGCAATGTTTCCGCATGCGTGCGATTCCTTGGAAATTTTTGCCCACGTCAAGATTTATTCGTTTGGAACCACAGAAACTCTTTTTTGTGAGCACAACACGAGCCAAACATGGAAATTGCTCTTGTTTTCTGAGTGCGAACATGTAGGAGGTTTACTCAATTACGAGTGCATTTCCCTGAAAATCCAAAAGGAGTGGGGCCATTTGAATGCAGAGTGTGCTCTTCTGTTGCAACGAGGATTTTTGGAAGGGTGCCTTGAAAAAATGAACGGTCTGCATGTGCATTGGCAATCGACATGGAATGCATTTTTTCAAGATAAAAAGCTAGAGGACCTTGTCAATCCAACGTTTGAACCTTCCCGCATAGACATGGAAAAGATTGGCGCCAAGATTCAGGAGTTTATCAAGACTATATCCGATGCAGAGGCTGGCGAAAGAGAAATGGCCAGCCTGCAGTGTCGGATGCTCAGCAATGCTGCCACAGACAGGAACTGCAGCATGACTCTTGAAAGCCAAGAAATGGACGACGACTTGTCTTTGCAAGTGGCCACGAGAAACTCGATTCGTCAATTGTCACAAACTTTTTGATTGGAATAAAATTTGACTTGAATATATTATATATAAAGTTATTTTTTTTATTTTTAAATAAAACATGGATAATTTTTCTCAGAAAAAACATTTGCCAGTTCCAAAGACGTATGTTCAGTATCAGCCCCTTTATCCATCCAATTATAACCCACATCACAATATGCACATTTATCACACAGGCAGACCGATATTGGATTCAGACACGATTATGAAAACGGCACACAGAATTTCCCAAGATACGGAGTCAACTTTTTTTGAATATCTTGAGCGTGCAATTCAAGATATGAGTCTTACTCAACAAATTTGGACAAACACCTTTCCTTTAAATA